>Ga0105045_10001047_pt1 | contig 22029 bp, 14 predicted proteins | sample MAT02_FD_78089 | JGI IMG/M metagenome (GOLD analysis project Ga0105045, IMG submission 78089) | Freshwater microbial communities from Lake Fryxell liftoff mats and glacier meltwater in Antarctica - MAT-02 (megahit assembly) | ecosystem: Environmental > Aquatic > Freshwater > Ice > Liftoff... | reverse complement strand
TGGACGTGATGTTCGGCGGCGTGGTGGCTACGCCACCGCTGCTACCGGACGTCTGGGTACCCACCGAAAGGTACGGCTCGCTCGGCGTGCCGCGCTGAATGCTGTAGGTCCCTTCGGGCAGGAGACCAAACGTGTACGAGCCATCGCCCGCGGTATTGATCGTGCGTACCACCGCACTGCCGTCGAACGCGGTCCCGGTGAGCGTCATCTGTACACTGCCGATGCCGGTATCACCCACGTCCACCGCGCCGTTATTGTTGAAGTCGCGGAACACCAGTCCGCTGAGGCTCGATCCGGTGATCGTGGTGGCACCGGAGTTACTGTTGTTTCCCGGAGTGATGTCCTGCGAGAAACTTGTCACGCTGGCGCTGTTTGTCGTCGTGCCGCCACTGGGTACGGTGAGATTGCGCACCGGGACTGTAATGTCGACTTCACCGCCGCTGCTGAGCGTGCCCAAAGCACAGGAGAACGACGTCTGGGTGGCGACGCCGGTGCAGCTGCTCTCTGAGGCGCTGCCGCTGACAATGGTCACGCTGGGGGGCCCTGTGAGCTCCATGCCGGATGGCAGATTGTCCGATACACGCACCGTATCCGCCTCCGCCAACCCAGCGCCCGTATTGTTGCGCACCTTGATCACCCACGTGTAAGGACGTCGTACGGCCACCGAGGAAAATGACGCAATCTTACTCACCACCTGCACGTCGGCGCGGGTCCGCACCGAGGTTGCCTGCAACGTGCTGTTGTTGCTGGCGATGGGATCAAAGCCGGCGAGCGTTTCGTCGGATTCCACCTGCACGCGATTCGTGTGAACGCCTTTCTGGATACCCGTCATCGTGACCGTGAGCGTGGCATTCGATCCTGCGCTGATACGCGGCATCGTGCAGATCAGAACCCCGCCCACCTCGTTCACGGTCGGTACTGTCGAACAGGTACCACCGGTCGGGGCGGTATGCGATTGGTAGCTCAGCCCCGCAGGCGGCAGCGTATCCCGGATCACCACATTCTCTGCGTCCGACGGACCGTTGTTGACGACAGTGATGGTATACACGGTGTTGTTGCCCACCGACAGCGGATCCACTGAATCCGTCTTGTTGACCAGCAGGTCGAGCGACGGGTCGGAGACCGCGACCGTTCGTGCGATGGTGTTATTGGTCGCACCGGGAGTTGTCGGTTCCGTCGTCGTAGTGGATACGCTGGCGTCGTTCTGAATCGTCGTCTGGCGCGTCGACGTGGTCGGGCGGACCACGATCGTTATCGTGCGCTGTACCCCATTATTGATCGCGCCCACTGCGCATGTAATCCGTCGATTGCTGACGGTCGTCACGGTGCTCCCCGTCGGCGTGGTGCAACTGCCGCTCGACGGCGTTGCCGACACGAAGAACACGCCTAGCGGCAGATCGTCGATGATCTCCACATTCTGCGCCTGACTCGGGCCGTTGTTGATCGCCGCGACGACGTAGGTAAGCGCCTGACCGGCGGCGGCCGGATTGGCAGACGCGGTCTTGGTGACCGTCACATCGGCGCGCGGGTCGACCGTAGTCGACACGCTGCCGGTGTTGTTGGCCGTGTTCGGGTCGGCTACGCTGGCCGATACCGCGCTCGCACTGTTGTTACGCAGACCGCCGTTTCCACCAGGACGGATGGCTACGTCAATCACAGGACAATCCACCGACGCCGTACACTGTGGCAGCGACGGAATCACGCATGAGAGTATCCGACCATTGGATCCGCTCGCGGCACTCGTGCAGGTGACCGCAGACGCCACACCCTGTCGGCTGACCGTGTGTCCGACGTACCCCTGTCCCGTAGATCCGACCGCGTTGGTGATCAGCGTGGACAGCGTATCCGTGATCGCGATGTTCGTCACGGTCGGGGCACCGCTGTTCACCACTTCCAGCGAGTACGTGAGCACCTCGCCCGCCGGCACGTTGGTAAGATCGACCGTCTTCACCATCGAGAGGTCGGCTGAGGCCCCACCGGTACTCGAGGTGACGCTGTGCGTGCCGCTGTTGTTGCTGATGTTCGGATCGACGACGTTCGGATTGACCGTCGACAGGTCGGCCGTGTTGGTGATCGTGCCGGCCGACAGCGCGGTCGCGTTGAGCACCACGGTCAGCGGCACTGCGCCCGCGGCGAACGGCGAACCGCTGGTGATGGTTCGCGTGCAGGTGAGCGTGGCCGGACCAGTGAGCGGCGCACTGTCGCAGCTCCAACCATTGGTCGTGATACTGTTGATTTGCACGCCAGCCGGGATATTCTCCGTGATGACGAGCTCGCCGAAATACGCAGATGGTCCGCTGTTCGACACCGACAGCGTCCAATTGAACGGGACGTTCACCACGATCAGCGCCGGAGTTGGCCCCGTCTTCGATAGCGAGAGGTCTGCCGTCGGGTTCTGTAACGTGGCGCCGCCGTCGCTGGCGGTGTTGTTGGCCGGTGTCGGGTCGAGTGGTGAGCTGGCGGCGATGGTCGCGCTGTTGGTGACGCCGGCACCTGCAGCAGTGATTATCACGGGAATCGTGATCGTACCGAGTGACTGATTTGCGCCCGCGGATCCGCCGCTTGGGCGCGTACACAGCACCTGCTGTCCCGTCACGCTGCAGCTCCACCCGTTTTGCAGCGCCGCCACCGTGCCGATCGTATAGTTGGTGGGCACGTTGTCGGTGATCGTCAGTCCCGTGGGACTGTCGCCGTCGTATGCCGGGGTCAGCAAGAAGTTGAAGCCGTTTCCCACAAAATACGGTCCGCCAATGCTGCGCGCCTTGGACAGGTACACGTCCGAGCCGGCCGTCACGGCAATGGTGCTGATCGACGTGTTGTTGGATGTATTCGGGTCCCGCGCCGTGATCACGGGTGCCCCTGGCTGCAATGCCACGCTGGCGGTGCCGGAAATGGTGCTTCCCGCCCCGGCGGTGATCTTGCCGGGAATGTTGCCGACGACGAGCGTGCCGCCCGAGGCGATCGGGCCGGCGATATTGCACGTCAGCGTGCCAGCGCTCACGGAGCAGCCGGTCGGCAGTGATCCCTGTTGTGTGAATCCGCTCGGCAGCGGCAACTGCACACGCAGCAGAGTAGCCGCGTCGGGCCCCGCATTAGTCACGCTCAGCGCGTAATTGAACGCCGACCCCGAGGCGAGTGACGACGGTGCCGAGAGCACGACGGAAAAGTCGGCGCCGGCAACCACCGTCGTAGTATTACTGACGGCGTTGTCGGAAGGGACCGCATCACTCTGCGTAGCGCTGCTCGCCGAAGTGACTGTCGTCGTTCCTTGCACATCCATCCGCAGCAACAGCCCGAAGGACCCGGTCGCATCGGCTATCAGTTGAGGGTGCGAGCAGGAAACCGTGCCCGGTCCAGTCTGGCCGATCGTCATGCCGGCGCACGATGCCCCGGTGCCGGCGGTAAAGCCCTGATACCGGGTATTCGCCGGCATGCTCATTTGGTACGTCACGCCGGTGGCCGTTCCCAGTCCTTGATTCGCGATGACCACGCCGAACGTGACCAGTCCCGTTGCGGGGACGGGATCGGGGGTATCCGTGACATTCAGAACCAGATCCGGCAGCGGCTGCGCGTCGGCGCTTGTAGGAAAGGCCGTGGCGAGGATAGCGGCCGAGAGCGCAGTCAATCGCAGGCGGCGACCGAAGTTGGTAAGAAGCATCAGACGAGATTGCAGGTTTTTGGGGCACCACCTTGAGCTGCGAGTTGAGCTGAAAGAGCGACGAATGACCCGTACGACTGTCACAGTAGCGGCACAGACGTTACGCAATCGCAGCTGAAGCTCGGCGCCTCTCTTGCCCTTGCACCCGACATGACGCCCGCGTTCGCCGGCTTTCACCAAGGTCGTGCCGGAGACCGCCTAGCGCTGCTTCCCGACCGGATGCACAGCCGCCGCCGCCACGCGCGCCAGTTCCGTCTCAGTCCATGGCTTTTGGAGCACCCACACCGCGCGGTCGAGACGAGCGATGGTCTCGAGATTTTCCAGCGGTTGACCGCTGAGCAGGATGAAGGGCAGGATGCTCCCGGCCTCCCGGGCGCTGCGGAGCAGTTCACGACCATCGAGACGCGGCATCAGCACGTCGGTGATCACGAGCACGAATGGACCCCCGGTGAGAATCACATCGAGCGCCTGCTGACCGTCATCCGCGGTCTCGACGGAGTAGCCGAGCCGCTTCAATGTGAGCCGGGTGATGCGCCGGACGGTGGCATCGTCTTCGACCAGCAGCACACGCGTCAGCCCTGAGGTTGGCGCGGGCATATTGACGGTCTCTCCGGCGATGACTACCACCGGCTCCGTGGATTCGGGGAAGTACAGTGCGACCATGGTCCCCGCGCCTACCGTGCTCTCGATGTGCACGGTACCACGATGACGTCGCATCATCCCGTATACCATCGAGAGGCCAAGACCACTGCCACTGGCCTGTGACTTGGTGGTCACAAAGGGATCGAATACGCGATGCTGTAGGGCAGCGGGGATGCCCTCACCTGTGTCGGTCATCGCAATCACATGGTATATTCCCGCGTGATCAAGTCCGATGGCGGCAGCGCCAGCGACGTCAAGTTCCTCACGACGAATGATGATGTGCAGTTCTCCGCCGGAGGGCATCGCGTCTCGTGAGTTCGTGGCGAGGTTGAGCAGCATCTGTTCAACCGCCGTCACGTCAGCAATAATCACCGCATCCGAACGCTCCGACTGCGTATGAATGCTGACACTCGGCGGGAGGGTACGACGAAGAAGGAATTCAGCGCCCTCGAGCAGCGTACGGACACGAACCGGTTGCATGCGCAGATCATCCGCGCGGCTGAAGACAAGCAGGCGACGGATCAGCAACGCGCCGCGCTGCGCCGCTTTCTCGATGTCAGTGAGGTCACTTCTGACTGTCGGCGTCTCGTCCACCGGCGATGCGCGGAGGAATGGCACGGTACCAAGGATGATCGTCAAAAGATTATTGAAGTCATGGGCGATCCCCCCCGTTAATTGGCCTAACGCTTCCATCTTCTGCGCCTGCTGTAATTGCGCTTCTAACGCCCGCTGCTCGGTCACATCCTCAGTGATCAGCTCGATCTCGTCGCCCACAGCTCGGCCCGCGATACGCACGAGGCGGGATTTGGCATCGGCTGTGCTCCACCGGAGTGTCTGCGATTCGCGGCTCGCGCCGGAGTGCCAATACGCGAGCAACGCGTCACTATTCATCGTTGCCTCGATGTATTGTTGGATCGAGTCGCCGATCGCGGAGCGGGTTGCGGTGCCGGTGGCCAACCGGTTGAACGATGGGTTGGCCTCCAGGATGGTGCCGGTGCCATCCAGTCGACAGATACCATACGGCGCATTGTCGAGGAGGGCCCGGACGCGCGCATTCTGCACGCGGTCGCGTTCACGCGACTCGGTGATTTCGGTGTCGATGACGGTACGCAAGACATCGAGCTCGTCATCTCGCGTTCGCGCAATCGGGGTGTCGCGTACTCCGGAACGAATAGTCTCCGTCAGCGCCCGGACTCGTTGCGTGACGGCAAGCGCCGTGTAGCGGCGGGTGCCGATGGCGACGCCGACGAGGAGTACCCAGCTGACGGCGAGCAGCGTCCAGAGCGTGCTGGTTGCGGTGGTGGTGGCAGCGGCAGCCTCGACGCCGGCCACAAGGAGCGCAACTGGCACGCCGGTCGAGTCTCGAACCGCAGAGGTAATGACGGCGTAGAGTTGTCCGTGTATGACGGTCCCGTCGCGCGAGGACAACCATGAGTCAGCCCCTCGCATGCGCACGACTGCTTCGAGTGATGGTGTGTTGGCCTCGACGAATTCGGTGCACTGCGACGTACAGACCAGTCGCGTGATCAGCACAAACTGGATCGTGGGGTTGGCGGTACGTAGCAGGGTGAGTCGCGGCCGGAGTTTCGGATTGTCGAAATCGCTGACAGCCGCGAGCACGACTGGGCCCTGGAAACGTCGCGTGAGTTCCAGGAGCCCCGTCTGCACCACGGCGTTGGTGGCCACCCACGCCATGATGCCGGTGGCACACCCGAAGATCACCAGCCCACCGAGTGTGAGACGCGTGGCGACGCTGCTTCCGCCGCGGGAGAGCGCGATGACCAGAGCGCCCAGTGCAAGTACTGGTAACGCCACGAGCAGGGCCAGTGGTGTCCCCATTGGCTCTGGCACGAGGAGTCCCCGCAGCCACTCCATTATCGCGTGGACGGTTCGTTCGTGCGCACGGCATGCACGAACGTGGAGGACGCCAGCCCCGCGTCACAGTACCGCATCCGCACGTGCGACGCGCTCGTCACGGGCACGTACCAGAGAAAGATGTTCGGTACGAGGCTATCGATGCGGACGCTTGCCGAGCGCATCAGCTGGTGTCGTCGCGTTGAATCGACGACGACTCGCCCGGAGTCGAGCAGACGATCGACAATCGTGTCGCGGAATCCGCCGGAATTGCCCGCTTCCCCTGCTAAGCTGGAGTGAAAGCGGCTGTACAAATAGTCGTCCGCGTCAAGCGTCTCGGGATAACTCACGCGCAGTTGCAGGTCGACGGGCGCCGCAGGATCGCTCGGCACCTCGACCGTAATTCCGACTTCGGCCCAGTACGTCGTGAGCAGAGAACGGAGGTCGCTCGAGAATTCGACCAGACCCGACGAAGGTAGGCGCAGTCGGAGCGGACGAGGAAGGCCGGCTGCGAATCCCGCGCGCATCAACAGTTCACGGGCGGCGGTGGGATCGTAGGGGTAACTGACATAGGTGCTGTCAGATCCGGCCACGTTCGGCGGCAGCGGCCCATTCGCGACCCGCGAGGGCGACGCCGAGGCATCGGATGCTAAACGTGTGCGGTCGAGCGCCAGCACCAGCGCGCGCCGGACGCGCCAATCAGTGAGCGCAGGGGTCTGCTCGTTCAGCACGAGTCGCACGACCCCTAACGGTGTACGGTACGTGATCTTCACATCGGTGCGTGCCGCGAGGGCGATCATCGACTCCCGCGTCAGGTCGGCGGTACAGTCCACCGTCCCGTGCATGATCGCCTGCGGCATGAGACTGTCAGCCACCACGCGAATGGTCAACGCGGCCATCTGTGGGCGAACCCCCCAGTAGCGCGCGAAGCGACGTAGTCGAATGCTGTCTGCGTCCGCGGCCCCTACGCGCCACTGCCAGGGACCGGTGCCGATCGCCACGCTATCGCTACTCGCTTGCGCACCGATAAACGCTTGGGGACCAGTAATCAGGCGCGGGAACTGTAAAAGCGGCGCGGTGAGAAAGACATCAAGCGTCGAATCGTTCACCGCCGTCAGTCCCCGCAACGCGACCTCAGTGCGCGTACTCGCGGCTGCGCCACTGATCGCGTCAAGCATCCACGGATGATCGACACGGTCGCTCTGCAGTGCGAGCGTCCATGCTCGCACAACGTCTGCGCTGCCGAAAAGCGTTCCGTCGTGAAAGCGGACGTTGCGTCGCAGGTGAAAACGAAAGTGCCGGCCGCCGTCTAACGTGTCCCAATGCGTCGCGAGCGACGGCTGCACTACCCCGGCAGAATCGATGCGCGTGAGCCCCTCGAACGGAAGGATGGCGAACCTCGCCGAATAGAAGTCGCGTCCGCGGGACAACGAGAACCCCTTCATCCGTCCAGAAACGCCGATCTGCAGCGGCGTCCCTGGAGGCAGATCGGCGGGCACGGCGCGGCATCCACCCGCGGCAAGCAGCGCTACGAAAAGCAAGTTCCGATAGATCGCCGTCGCAGAAAGAGCGCGCAGAGCAGAGCTCCTAGAAAATTGAGAGTGGTCTGCAGAAATATGACGACCTGACGTGCCGCGTGTCAGCGCGAGGTCAGCGCCTGCACCACCCCGCGCACGATGGTCGGATCAGAAGCTCGTGCGTGGACTTCGCGCACCTGGGCACGGTCCACGAGTTCCCGCACCGTGTCGCCGCGCACGTTGCCACCGGCGAGCACCACGAGCCGGTGGCCGGCCCGTGCCTGCAGCCGCCGGAGGTGCAGCGCGCCCTCAAGCGCCGTTCTCGCGTGACCGGCCGTCAGGATGTAGTCCACGCCGAGGTCGAGCAGCGTGTCGAGCGCGCTGATCGCGTCGGGGGTGCGGTCGAACGCGCGATGAAACGCCACGCGCAGCGGGCGCGCCAGCTCGATCAGCTCGGCCAACTGCTCCGTGCAGACCGTGCCATCAAGGTTGAGTGGGCCGGCCACTACGCCGTCTGCACCGAGGGCCTTCGCCGCCACCACGTCATCACACATCACGCCGAAGTCGTCGCTGCGGTACACGAACCCGTTCAGGTGCGGACGAATCATCACATGCAGCGGAATAGTCAGCGCATCGCGACAACGGGCAATCAGTCCCAGCGACGGCGTGCTGCCTCCGTCGCCAGGACCACACAGCTCCACGCGCCCGGCCCCGAACGACTGCGCCACGCGGGCCGTATCGACGGAGTCGCAGCAGGCCTCAACCAGCGGCGGTGCTGCCACGGTGGGCTGGCGTCTCGTATCGGTCATGGTCGGCAACTCAGTGCGCAGCCGCAGCGGCCGCCCTGTCGATCGCAGGCGACGGGCGGAAGAGGAACAGGAAGATCGCAAACACCATCAACGCGCCGATGGCGGCCACCTGCCACACCTGCAACCAGTCGTGCGCCGGTCCGCCAGCCGCCGTGGTGGTGGCGTAGCGGCTCACGACACTACCCGACACGTAGGCCCCCACAAAGTAGCCCAGGCCGTTCGTGACCAGATTCAGAAAGCCCTGCGCTGCGGCGCGCACCTTCGGACCAGCAACTTCGTCCGTGTAGATCTGGCCGGCCACGAAAAAGAAATCGTAGCTCACGCCGTGCAGCAGAATGCCCGCGTAGATGAGCCACATGCCCCCGCCCGCGTCACCGCGGCTGAAGGCGAAGTAGCGCAATCCCCACGCGAGCATCCCCACCAGCATGATCCACTTGATACCAAGCTTGCGCAGCGCAAACGGCAGCAGCAACATGAATCCCACTTCCGAGGCCTGACCAAACGACATGATGCCAGCCGCCTTTTCCACGCCAATCTCGTTCAGGAAGGGATTGGCGAAGGCGTAGTAGAACTGCAGGGGAATGCAGAGCATGAACGACCCGAGGATAAACACCGCGAAGTCAGGGCGCTTGAGCAGCTGCAAGGCATCGAGCCCAAGCGCGTCACGCACGCTGAACGGCGCACCGGCCGCGCGCGGCGGTGTGTGCGGCAGCATGAACGCGAAGAAACCGAGCGCTACGGAGCCGGCCGCTGAGATCTGCATGGGGATGGCCAGCTTGTCGGCCTGCAACACCACACCCACAAGAATCCCCGAGGAAACGATCCAGCCAATCGTGCCAAACACCCGGATGATCGGGAAGTCCCGTGAGGAATCGGAGATGTTGGACAGCGAGATTGAATTGGCAAGCGACAGCGTGGGCATGTAGCACAACGCATACGCCAGCAGCAGTGGGTAGAAGCGGCTCCATTCGGTTTGCTGCGACAGCAGATACATCAGCACCGCGCTCACGAGGTGCAGCGCGGCCAGCAGCTTTTCGCTGGAGAAGAACCGATCCGCCACAATGCCCATGAAGAACGGCGACACGATGGCGGCGATCGCAGTGGCGCCGTACGCACTGCCGATCTGTGTGTCGGAGAAGTGCAGTGTTTGGCCCAAATACGTACCCATCGTAACGAACCACGCGCCCCACACGAAGTACTGCAGGAACATCATGATCGACAGGCGACTCTTGGTACTCATTCCGGCAGTTCCCGGATGCGGATGTCGCGGAAGAAGACCCGGTCGCCGTGGTCCTGCAGTGCGATGTACCCGCGAGGCGCGCGACCATACCGCTCCCACGTGGTGAACTTGCTGGCAGCGCGACGTGTTTCCCAATCGGCGGAGCCGAGTTCATACTCCACCACCTTCACACCATTGAGCCAATGCTCAACGTGATTGCCGTTCACCAATAGGCGCACCGCGTTCCAACTGTTGGCCGGCTTCACCACACCGGCAGTCGGCGCGTGCAGCGCATAGTTGGCGCCGGCCGACGTGAGCGGATTCTTCCCATCGCGATGGACCGCGTTATCGAGAATCTGCATTTCCGGGCCGCTGACGTAGCTCACCTCGGCCGCCGGATCGATGCGATAAATGATGCCGCTGTTGCCGCCCGGTCCTACCATCCACTCGAGCTCGAGCTCGAAGTTGCCGTACAGTTTGTCCGAGGTCAGGTCACCGCCCTGACCGGTGCGGGTGAGCAAGCCGTCTACCCCCTCCCAACCGACTACCGGCTGTCCGGGCGTTTTGAAGTTGTGCCAGCCCGTGACCTGCGTGCCGTCAAAGAGTGACTGCCAGCCCGATGCAGCGGGCATCGTTACGGGCGCCTTGGTCCCGCTCATCGCCCCGTCCATCGCGCCGCGGATCGCCTGCGTGTCGCTGCCAGCGCCCGCCGCAGGCCCCGCCCGACAGCCGGACAGCCAAAGCGCCGCCGTGGCGGCGAGGGCGGCGGTGAGTGTCTTCCTGTTGATGCGGGCCAACAACGGGCAACCGACGGGCCGTGACGGCCTGGATCGGGGACTGACCATGACGCGCTCCTGGAGGCGAGCAAGGGAGGGACTATGCGGCCCAATGCTATGCCCGGTGCTGCCCATACGGAAGACGTGCCCACGTTGTGGGACGGATGAAGCGCACCCGCGGCGCTGCCAGGGTCAGCTACACCGCTCTGACCACACCCTACGCGTACGGCATGGTCGGCACCTTCCCGCGCAAGCGCGCATACACGGCGAGCGATCCCCGGTGGTGTGCCGTGTGGTCGACGATGCCGCTGATTACCGCGCGCTTGGGCGCCCCGCCCATGACGATATCGTTGGGAATCGGTTGGTCAAGTTCCTCCTCGCTGGTGGCGCGCAGCGTGGCGATGGCCCGCTCGAAGGCGCGGTCCAGCAGGGCCCGTGCGACGTCGAGCGAGGTGACCGCCCGAGCCTGCGCCACGTGCACATCGTACGCCGTGTCCCATCCCGCACCAAAGGCACCCGCCATGAACCAATCCACCGTCATTGCGACGTGCGCCACGTGACCAGCCGTGGTGTACATGTCGGCGTGCGGAGCGAACGCTTCGTCGTCGACGTTCAGGACGGCAGTGGTGGTCAGGAAGAACTTCCGCGTTGACTCGAGTTCTGCGACGGCAGCGTTGGACATCGTGCACTCCTTGTGGCAGGGTTTGATTCGGTGTATATACGGTAATATGCGCTTTGGATGACACACGTCAAGCGCGAAGCCGCTAGGCTAGCCCCCAGGTACATGCCGCGAGGACGCCGAGCGTATCTTTTGAGTGCAGACCGATGACGGGGCGATGACGGGGGGGGATACCGTCCGCTCATGACACGAACCCGCTCGACACACCGGAGGCGCGCTGTGGTCGCGGCATCGGACGGTATGACGGCCGAACAACTCCTCGGCTACGAGATTCCCGGAAAGCGCGTGGAGTTGGTGCGCGGCCAGCTGGTGGTACGCGAACCGGCCAGTTTCTCGCACGGCGCCTTGTCGCTGCGCCTGGGTATCGCACTCGGTAATCATCTCGCGCGTGAGCGCGAGCAGCAGGAGTGGCCACGCACGCGGGGCCGCCTCGCTACGGCCGATCCCGGCTTCACGATCGCGCGCCGCCCAGATACCGTGCGCGCGCCCGACGTCGCCTATGTCTCACGCGAGCGTCACCCCGCATCGATGCCCGACGGATTTCCCGAGTTCGCGCCCGACCTCGCCGTGGAAATTCACTCACCCAGCGATCGCACGGGCGCGATAGTCGCCAAGGTGAGCGACTGGCTCTCGGCGGGCACCACACTGGTGTGGGTGGTCGATCCGCCGCGCGAGCAGGTAGTGGTGTACCGTGCCGACGGCACGGTATCCGTGTTGGCTCTTGGCGACACACTGCGCGGTGAGACACTCCTTCCCGGCTTCGCGTTTCCGCTGCAGGAATTGTTCGCGCCGGATTGAACGGTGGCGGTAGGCAGCGCGCGCGATATCGACGCCCCAACGCGCGGCCCGGTGCTGGCCGTCCGGAGGTCCTCCACGCACCTTGTAGCATGGATCATTCACCCGGATTTCTCGCCCACGTGAACGCGCGCCGTGGTTCCGTCCACGAAGTGACGATCACCGACACTCAAGCCACCCTCGCTGCCGACCCCACGGCTCACCTCATCGACGTACGGGAAGATCGGGAGTTTGCTGCCGGCCATGCGGCCGGGGCCTCGCACCTCGCGCGTGGTGTGTTGGAGCGTGACATCGAACAGCGCGTGCCCGACCCGGCCACGCCGCTCTACTTGTACTGCGGTGGCGGCTATCGCTCCATTCTGGCGGCCGACACGTTGCAGCAGATGGGCTACACCAACGTGCATTCCGTCATTGGCGGCTGGCGCGGCTGGCAAGACGCCGGGGCTCCGGTGGAACGCCCGATGCCGTCCTCCGCAGCAGATGGCACGCCATGAGTGCGATCGAACCTACCGAGGCGCAGCGCTTTCCCATCGGCCGGTTTGCGCGACAGGACCGATACACGAACGCCGAACGGGCCCAGCTGATCGAACGCCTCAATGCCCAGCCCACTCATCTGGCGGCAGCACTCAGCGGGCTGACCGACACCGACTATGAGCGTCCGTACCGCCCCGGCGGCTGGACGGTACGACAGCTCGCGCATCACGTGGCGGATAGTCACGTCAACGCGTACACGCGCGTGAAGCTCACGCTCACCGAAGACTCGCCAACTATCAAGCCGTACCGCCAAGATGCCTGGGCCGAGCTTGCCGATTCCGCGCTGTCACCGCTGATCTCGCTGACGCTGTTCACCGCGGTGCATGAGCGACTCGTAACGCTGTTACGCACGGTGACCGATGAGCAGGCCGAGCGGCAGTTGCTGCATCCAGAGACGGGGCCGATGACGCTCGGGCAGTTGATTGCGTTGTATGCGTGGCACGGTGATCATCATGTGGCGCATATTCGCGAGGTGCGCGAAACGCGCTGAAGACACGCCGAACGGTTATAGCAGCTCCGCAGTCGCTACGGTCGCCCCTCAACAACGCGCGCCCCTTCGCCTACGATGGCCACGCCGTTCGTTCCCGGAATTCCAAATAGCCCGTATAAAAAGCCGCGCGCTGGCGTTGCCACCGATTGCCAGCGCAGGCCGTCATAGCGGAGCACCGTACCGCTGTCAGCGGCCGCATACACGTCGGTCGGGCCGCGGCCCCAGAGTGCGCGGACATCGCGCGGTGTGGGTGAGTCCAGCTGCTGCCAGCCCACACCGTCGTATCGCAACATGGTGCCGGAATCGCCGGCTACGAATACATCGGTGGCTCCCGATCCCCACACCGCGCGCAGGCGGCGCGTGGTGGGCACGGGCAGCGCGGTCCAGCGACCGCCATCGAAACGCAAGACCGTACCGGAGTCACCCACCGCAAACACCGTGGTGGGGTCGGCGCCCCATACCGCGCGTAAAAATCGCTGCGTACCGCTGGATTGCGGCGACCAGCCGGCGCCGTTGGAACGCAGGATCGTGCCGCGCTCACCCACAATCGTGTGCTGACCGCCGCCGCTCCAGATAGCACGTAACAGGAAGAGCGTCGGCGCGGGATCGCGGCGCCATGTGGCGCCATCAAAACGCAGGATCGATCCGGTGTCGCCCACCGCGACTACATCCGACGGCGAGTTCCCGCTGATTCCGTACAGGTCGTTGGCTTGCGGCGTGATCTCCTGTGCCCATCCTTGCGCGCCGCGCCGGAACACCGCGCCGCCAAGTCCCACGGCGAACATCGGACCCACCGGTGCGCTCCACGTTGAGAGCAATGCGGGATCGGAAATGTCGGTGATGCCGGTAGCCGCGCTCCCGGATCCGCGCACCGTCACCACCGTTCCCCACCAGCCGGCCACGCGTAGTGAGCCGTCTCCGCGGGTGGTAAGCGCGCGCAGATTCTGTCCTGTGCCCACACTGAGCGCGCTCCACGCACTGCCGTCGAAGTGGTATACGGCGCCCGTGTTGCCCACCGCATAAATGTCGTTAAATGCTCGACCACGCATGGCGAACAGATTCGCCGTGCCCGGTGCAGTCATCGTGCGCCATTCCACACCGTTAAACCGAACGATGCTGCCGCTGGTCCCAACCACGAACACATTGCCGGCGCTGGTGCCCCACACATCGAAAAACGGCGATGACGTCGGTACCGATTGCCGCCGCCAGTTCACGCCATCGTAGCGCAACACCACGCCGTTATTGCCCACCACGAATATTGCGGAACCGTTCGCGCCCCAGATCCCCCACAGATCATCGGTGACCGTGCTCACCAGTGGGGTCCACGTGCTGCCGTCCCAACGCAAGATTGCACCGCGGTCGCCCACCGCGTACACCTCGGCGGCCGACAGTCCCCACACCTCGAGCAGCGACACCGTGGTCCCGCTGGGCACACGAGTAAACGTGAGGCCATCACCGCGCCAAATCAGCCCGCCGGTTCCGACAATCCAGATATCACCGGGCGACGACCCCCACACACCGGTAAGCGTTTCGGTGGTCCCAAGATCGATTGCTTCCCACGGTCCGTTGTTGCGCGACCGCAAAAGGATCCCGTTCTGCGCCGTGGCATAGCTGCTGCCGGCCCCATCGTCCCAGATACCAAGGATCGTGGCGTCGGAGAGGCCGGCACGTGCGACGCGCCAGTCCTGCAGGCCTGGCGCGGTGGCCGATACACCCACGGTGACCAGCGCGCTCAGCGTGCCGCTCATGGCCGTGATGCGCGCCGTGCCCGGTGACACGGCGCGTACGGTGCCCGTAGCGTCGACCATGGCCACCGTGGGAGCATCGCTGCGCCACGTGAGCACCGGATCGGCAATGAGCCGTCCGGTGCTGTCACGGGCTTCCACCGCAAGCTGCCGCTGTTGGCCGGATTGCAAAAAGACCGTCGCCGGCGTGGCGCTCAGGCTCACAATGCCGCGCGGGGCGGGCTCGATGGGCGCCGTGGGGGGCGTCTCGGCGCCGCAGGCCGTGAAAAACGAAACGGCAGCCGAGCAGAGCAGGAGCTGGTAGAGCGTACGGCGCACAGTCATGGGGTAGAGGGTACTCATTGGGAACCGGCAGACGCAACGGTGCGCCGCCGCACATCGGACCTTAGATCGTACCCTGCAGGAGGCGTTCGTGTCCCATACCTTTGGGGAGACCGTGCGCGTCTGCCTCCCTTTTCCCGTGCTGCGTATGTCTGCTGCTCTTTCGGTCGCTGCCCGAGTGGCGGCCACCCAGTTTGCCGGTGGCCGTGGGGGCGCTGTCCTGATCGCCGCGGCCCTGATGGCCATGCTCCCGGCGCCCCTCGCCGCGCAGCGTGGGGCCCCGCGCACCTCGCCGCCGGCCCCCGATGCCGACGTCTTCCTGTTGCCGCTTATCCTGCGTGGCGATACCGTCCGCGTTGGCGCACCGGTGAATCTCACGCGCCGTGTCGGATACGACAATCAGCCGTCATTCGCGCGTGACAGCCGGTCGGTGTTGTACACCGCCACCGTTGGGGATGGGCCGAGCGACATCTATCGCTACGACTTGAGCACCGGACTCACCACACCAATCCGCCGCACGCGTCCCGAAAGCGAGTACTCGGCGCGGTTCACAGACGATGGGAAAGCGGTCACCGTAATCCGCGTAGAGGCCGACTCCACGCAGCGCCTCTGGCAGATCCCGCTCGACAGCAGCATGGCGCCGCGCGTGCTCTTCCCCGCTATCAAGCCGGTGGGGTACTTTGCGCAAGCCAACGATTCGCTCTGGGCGCTCTTTGTACTTGGCACGCCTGCCACGCTGCAGCTGGCGAACAGCGCCACCGGCACTGCCGATGTGATCGCGCGCAACGTGGGACGTTCGCTGCATCGGATCCCCGGCAGCACAAATACCAGCTTTGTGCAGAAGGGCGGCGCTACTTGGTATGTGATGCAACTCAACGTGCTGACACGGCGCGTAGATACACTCATCGCCTTACCGAAAGGCAGTGAAGATGTCGTGTGGGCCGACAGTACCACGCTGCTGGTGGGGCAGGGGACCACACTCTCAACTTGGAAACGCGGCACCGCAGCGTGGGCGCCGGTCGCGGATCTCTCGTTCGCTCCGCTGGCGAATGTCACGCGACTGGCGGTGAGCGACGATCGTCGCTGGCTGGCGCTGGTGGCCGATGCGACGCCGCGCCGCGCGTTGGCGATGTCGAGTGCACCGCCAGTCGCATCGGACCGCGTGGATACGGCGGTGGTGCGACGCAATATTGGCATCCTCGCCGCGGATTCTATGGAAGGTCGCATGACCGGCTCACCGGGCGGTGAGCGGGCGGCCGTGTGGTTGGAGGCACAGTATCGGGCGGCCGGACTCACACCGGCTGGTGACTCCGGAACGTTCCGACAGCATATTCCGCTGCGCAGGGCGCAGGGTCCGGCGAATGCCGGAGGTCGTACGCGCCCCGCACCCGTTGCCTCGTGGGCGGCGTGGGATTCGCTGCCCGCTGATCAGCGTCTGCGTTCCTCGAATGTGGCGGCAATGATTCGTGGCAGTGATCCGCTGCTGCGCGACGAGGTCGTGCTGGTCACGGCGCACTACGATCACATCGGCATTGGGCGCGCGGTTGATGGCGATTCCATCAATAACGGCGCCGACGATGATGCCTCCGGTAACATCGCGCTGATCGAAATGGCGAAAGCGCTGATGCAGGGCCCGCGCCCCAAGCGCACCATGCTGTTCATGTCGATCACCGGCGAAGAGGTGGGCGGCTTCGGCACTCGCTGGTATCTGCAGCATCCTCTGCTGCCACTAGATCGCACCGTGGTTGATCTCAACGTGGAGATGATTGCCTACCCCGATTCGCTCGCCGGAGGCTTCGGAAAAGCCTGGCTCACCGGCTACGAGCGGTCCACGATGGGTGATCTGCTCGCCGATAATGGCATTCCGCTGGTGCTCGACCCGCGCCCGGGCCAGAACTTCTTCTCGCGTAGTGACAACGTCGCCTTCGCCCGCGTCGGTATTCCAGCGCACTCGTTGTCGTCGTACAACTTGCAGTCACCATATCATACGCCAAAGGACGAAGCGGCTACGATAAACGTACCGCACATGGCGCAGGTGATCGAGGCGACCACCAAGGCGCTACGGTTGCTTGCCGATGGTCCGCGGGTCATGTGGTATCCGGGTGGGCGCCCGGAGGCACCGGCGCCTCGGCCGCCGCGTTAGGCGGCATGCAACCAGTACCACGCAGTACGTTTCACGAAGATCGCTGCACGTCCACGGGCTCCACGGGTCCTTCTCCTACAACGAGTTATGACGAAGATCGCGCGTGTTGGGCTTCCGTTACGCTGCCGGGCAACCATGCGCACCGTCTCGTCACGTCTGGCTACGGTTGGTGTCGCGCTGGTACTGGCCGGCTGTGGTGATAAAGCGACCGGGATAAACGGGCCACCAACCTCCGGCATTGGCGTACTGGCCTCGATCGTGGTCGATGCGGACGACCGCACGATTCAAATCGGGCAGATGACACAGGCACGCGTAACGGGACGTGACGCACTGGGAGGCACAGTGGCATTAGGCGCCACGCCAACGACGTGGACGACCAGTGACGCGACGCGTGCCATGATCACTGCGGCGGGTGTGGTCACCGGCGTTGGCGTAGGCACTGTGCAGCTCCGGGCCACCGTCGCTGACGGCGCCGCGTCAAGGGTGGCATCGATCGTTCTCGTGGTGACCGGAATTCCCGGAGCGCCGACCATGGTAGATGTGGTCATGCCGGGACTGACGTTCAGCCCGTTTGAAACGGTGGTGAAACAAGGCGGCACGGTGCGGTTCGTCTTTCCGGCACTCGCGCACAACGTCATCTGGGATCGGCGACTGTCCGGGGCGCCCGCCGACATCGGGATCGTCACGAGCGTCTCTATCAACCGGACGTTTCCGAGCGTGGGCGTGTTCCCCTATACGTGCACGCTGCACCCGGGCATGGACGGCACGATCATCGTGACGCCGTAGCCCGGGTACGAACGGCTACGCTTTGGTCACGCCGCGGAACTGCGGCGTGTAGTCGGGGAAGACCACGCCAAGATTGGAATTGCCGAGTCGATTTTTGACAATCTCCGCCAACAGATCGCGATGGTCGAGGGTGACGCGAAGATCTTGCCCCGACTCCAGGTTCTCTCGCGCCAGTCCCGGCCAGCCGTTGGTCAGTACGCGTCCGCCGTTGATCTTTTTGCCCATCGCGAACGCCACGTTACCGCGACCGTGATCCGTGCCCTGACTCCCGTTTTCACGAGCGTTGCGCCCGAATTCCGAAATTACGACCAGCGTCACGCCGTATGCGGTGGTGCCTTGAATGACATCGGCGTAGAACGCGGCCAGTGTTTGTGACAAATCGAGCATCCGGTTGTGCATATAGCTGCCGTTGACACCGGGCAGCGGTCCCTGTGCGGAATGCGTGTCCCAGCCGCCGTTGAACGCATGTACGGCCTCGACGCCCACGTCGGCTTTGATCAGCGCGGCGGCTGAGCGTAGTGCATTGCCGAACCCGGTGCTGGGATATGTGGCGCCGTCGGCCGGTCGGTACCCGGTGAAGTTGATGCTGCGCAGTAACGCGACCGTATTCGTGGTATCGAGCGCATTCGCACTCACCGGTGCTACGGCATTTTCGTAGTTGGTCGCCATCCACTGCGCGCGGTCAGTGGCGGTGGCGCCGCTCCCACTGAGGGTAAAGTTGGCCGGATTTGGAATCGGCAGCGCCTTGGGGCCTGCGGCAAGTGTCTGCGGTAACCCCGAGGTGAGACTGAGTGCGCGCAACGGTGCATCGCTGCGCCGCGGCGTGCTCGTGGCCAGGTGGCGCCCCAACCAGCCCCCATTCACCCGCGCGTCGCGCGGTTTCCCCACTTCGATATATCGTTGTGCGTCAAAATGCGAGCGCGAATTGTCGACCGAGCCGGTGGCGTGCGCCACCAGCAGATCACCGGCACTGTAGGCCGGCATCAGCGGGGCCATGCCGGGTGAAAAGCCGAAGAAGTTATCGAGCGCCGTGAGTTTGGGGCCGGCGCCCGCTGCATCAGGACGCGGAATCGCCAGCGTGGGGCGCCCCGTGTAGTAGTCTGGATCGCCGAACGGCGCCACCAGCGACATTCCGTCCACGCCGCCGCTCAGAAAGATCGAGACGATGATGTCCCGGGTGCTGTTCGACGTCTGCGCCATCACCACCGAGGGGAGCCACGTGGGCACCATCGCTGCGATACCCACCGCGCCGGCCGCCATCAGAAAATCACGGCGCGCCAGTTCGTGGTATTCGGTACAACCGACAGTTGTCTCTTCGTCGCTCATGCGCGCATCCGGCTAACGTGAGGCACCGCGAACAGGGAACCGATCAGTACCACTGGAACTCCTGCGCACTCGCGGCCAGGGACAACGTTTCCCGCACGCGCGTGTCGTTGTACGTCCCGCCGCGTAGGTAGGTCACTAACTGCGTGCGGAGACTCGTGGGCATCTCGCCGCCGAACAGTCGGGTGTTGATCTGCGTAATGACGCCATCGGGCGTGTCAGGGGCGCGGAACTGCATGGAGTTCACGCGCGTCTGCGTGGCGCTGTTGAGCGTGGAGAGGTACTGCATGTACGACCAGCGGGTAATCACGAGCCCGCTCCACCAATCGATTCGATCCGGGTAGCCGTTGGGCTGCTCCCACCGGAACAACGGCATCCCCATCTGATCGGCACGCTGACGTGCGGCACGCACGTTGGTAATCTGTGCATCCATCGCGCGCAGGCCGGAGATCGCCAGATGAAATGGTCGCTTGTACTTGGCCGGTGACGCCGTGAGGTTCTTGCTCGACAAAATCGTGCGTACCATCGCCGTGATGTTGCCACCGGTACGCGTGTACGTGGCCGCCGTGGCAGTCACCACCGCAGGCGGCGGCTCGTACGCCAGCAGCCAGCGCGCCATCTTCCACGACACGTATCGCGCGGTGCTCGGATGGTCGATCAGCATCTGAATGGCCGTGTCACCTTCAGCCTTCATGTCCGCGGTCGAGGCAGTGCTCGCCATCGCCGGGAAGGTACGCCCCATGAACGTCTTGGCGTTGCGATCGTGAAACCCGCGGTTAAACGAGAACACTCCCGCTCCACCGGTGCTCCAACCGGTCAGGATGCGCGACAGCTCCGCCACATCATTCTGCGAATACCCACCGTCCACACCCAACGTGTGGAGCTCCATGATTTCGCGCGCGTAATTCTGATTTGGTGTGGGCGTGCGGCTGCGATTCTGGTCGAGATACACCAGCATTGCGCCGCTCTCGGCCGTCGCTTTGAGCAGCGTCGGAAACGAACCCAACGCATTGGCGCGAATCACGTCACGGTCGTCGGCCATCTTGAGATAGCCCACCTTGGTCATGCTGATCGTAAAATGATCGGACCAGAACTCCACCATGCGCTCCCGCAACTGAGCGTTGGACGAGGCGGCACGATACCACGAGGCATCGGACAACTGGTTTTCCACTTCGCCACCATCCTGCGTGGCGAGCTGCGGCAACGTCATCTGCGTAAACGGAAGACGGGTGGCGATCGTGCTTTCGATGGCACTGTCGTCGATCGCGCTGACCCGCAGTTGGTAGTCGAGATACCCCGCGTAGCCAAGGCTTCGCGCCAGCGTCACATCGGCCGACGTCATCCCCATCGTGATCCGCCGCACCAGTCGCAGCAGGGGATCGGTCCATACGGTGGACGGATCGGGCCGACCGCTACCGGTCGGTCCGGTGGGGAAGGGCGACGGGGCGCGGCCGCGCGGGGGCTGCGCGTTTACCGGCCGGCTAGCGACCAATGCCGCCGCCGACGCGCCAAGCGCAAAGAACCGACGACGGCTCGGGCGCTCCGGATCGGGCGCGTGCGGAACGTGCTCCACCATCTCTGCGTCGTCGGACGAGGTCATGCGCGTAACCAGGAAGGGAATCTGCGAAAACAGCGCTGCTGAATGCTTGCGGTCGTCAGCCGTTCTGTCAATGAACACGACCATCATATCCGAGGGGAAACGTGCGAATCGTCACACGCTGTGTCAGGTCGGGCCGGGCGCGAAACAAAAAGCTCCTGTTCTGCCTGCGTTGTGAATGCGACGGCACCCCCTCCACTCCGGAAGACGGCTACAGCGTTCCCGCGTTAAGACCATAAATGGCCTGTAGCAACGCCAGCGCCACAAGCGCGACCACGCCGCCAAATCCGAGAATCATCACCGGCTCGATCAAGGTCACCGCCCGCATCAGCGCCCGCTCCGCCTCCTCCCCCGCCGCCTCGGCCGCCCGCCGGGCCAGCGTCGCCAGCGCGCCACTCGCCTCGCCAGCCTCCAGTAGACGGACGGCCAGCGGGGGCAGCACGCCATCCAATGCCACCGCCACCGGGCGTCCGTCGCGTACCAGCGTCTCGGCCACCGCCAGCTCGGACGCCACCTGCGCATTGGCCACGGTCCTGCGGCCGAGCCGCATGGCGGCGAGCAGGCTCACCCCGGCCTGCAGGGCCACGCTCAACGTGCCCAGATAAGCGGCGGCAGCGCGCCGTTGCTCGTATGCACCGAGCAGCGGCCACCGGAGACGCCGAGCGTGCCACGCCAGCCGTCGTGTGGGATCACGGAGCGATTGCCGCCACCACGCGCCCGCGATCACCGCGGCCGCGAGCACCGCCCAGCCGCCCGCGCGCAGCATCGTGCTGGCGCCGATCAACCACCGGGTGCTCAGAGGCAGCGTACCGCCACTGTCGACGATCAGTGCGGCAAACCGGGGAACCACCACCACCAGGATGACCGCCGTCCCGACCGTAGACGCCACGCCGAGCAGCACCGGGTAAATGAGCGCCGAGGTCACCCGCTGGCGGATGGCTTCATCGCGCTCCACCTGCTCGGCAAGCATGGTGAAAGTCGGTGCGAGGGTCCCTGCGGCTTCGGCCGCTGCGAGCAGTGGAGGGAAAAACGCGGGTATTTCAGGTGACGCCGCGACCGCCTCCGAAAGAGACTGACCACCACGCACCGCATCGCGCACCGCAGTGAACACGGGGGCCCACAGCGTGCCCGGATCGCCGGA
>Ga0105045_10001046_pt1 | contig 22033 bp, 17 predicted proteins | sample MAT02_FD_78089 | JGI IMG/M metagenome (GOLD analysis project Ga0105045, IMG submission 78089) | Freshwater microbial communities from Lake Fryxell liftoff mats and glacier meltwater in Antarctica - MAT-02 (megahit assembly) | ecosystem: Environmental > Aquatic > Freshwater > Ice > Liftoff... | reverse complement strand
ACGCAAGGCCACGCGCCCGGTTCAGGCCGAGACCCAGCTCGCCCTCTGGATCTGTCTCTCGACCTGCTGCCGCATCGGCGAGTTGCTGATGACGGAATGGCGGCATGTGGATCGCAACGCGGCCACGTGGTTCATTCCGAAGGACAACGTGAAAGGGGCCAAGGGCAAGCAGCAGGATCAGTTGGTCTTTCTCTCCGACTTCGCGCTTGAACAATTTCAGGCGCTGCACACGCTGTCCGGCGACACCGCCTGGTGCTTCCCGGCACGCGACGCTGAAAACCACGTTTGCGTGAAGAGCGTGAGTAAGCAGATCGGGGACCGGCAACTGCGATTCAAGAATCGCAAGGACCTGAGCAACCGGCGCAACGACGACAGCTTGGTCCTGGCCGGTGGTGCGAACGGGGAATGGACGCCGCATGACTTGCGCCGCACGGCTGCGACGATGATGCAGGCGCTCGATATCAGCCCGGACGTGATCGACCGCTGCCAGAACCATGTGCTCGCCGGCAGCCGGGTGCGGCGCCATTACCTGAAGCACGAGTACAACGATGAAAAGCGTGAGGCTTGGCGATCGCTCGGGGCGGAACTCGAGAGGATTCTCAAGCAACCCACTCCCACTCCCGGGCAACGGTCTGCTGCTCCGCCAGCACCGAACTGGCCTCAGCACAGGTCGATTGCCAGACAGCCTTCGTAACTGTTATTCCGTAGGTCCCTGGTTCGAGCCCAGGTCGGGGAGCCATAGGTTGCAGGGGTCAGCAGGTTAGCGCCTGCTGACTTTCTTGCTTTCTGGGCCGGCTCCGTTGCCGTACTGTTGCCGTAAGCAGTGAGCTGTCGCCGCCCTCTGGGCGCGCGCTCAATCGCGCTGGCTCCTCGGTCCTGATTGGCAAGTCGCGCATCGGTCCGCATCGCAGCGGTTGGAGCCATTCGCCGACGGCGGAGGTACTCACGGTAAGCGCTAGGAAGCCGACATCCGGTTCGGCAGCCGGCGCCACCGTGAGCGTCAGCAATTCGTTGGAAAGCTGAACTTCACGCCGGGAATGCGTAGTCCCGCCATGAGCGACCGGTCCCGACCAGCGCAGTGGACTCGACCCTGAACGGACATCCGACGTCCTGAACTCGCCGCCGCAAAGCTGCCGTCCCGAAGCACCGCCGATCCGAACGGCCAGCCAGCTTCCCGAATGGAAGGTCGCGGAAGTGTCACCACATGCGATCGACGCTGGCTCAGTCGAACAAGGAAGTCTGTCGACGAGTTCGCCTGAGAGTATCAACATGATTTGGGAGGACTTCCGGCGTCCGTAGTGCGAAAGTTGCGGCTTTGAGAGGCTCTCCGAGTCGGTTTAGCCTGGCAGGCGCGGGCAGCGACGGCAAGGTGGCGCTCATGACTCCTTATCGGCGCCAAGTTGGTGTGAATCCGCCCCCCCGCTTTCGACCCGAAGTCCTACACTCCCATCCGTGAACGTCGAGATCCGCTTCCCTCACTACGACGCCCAGAGCAGGACCTACGTCACGTGGCGACCGGTCGAAGTGATGCTGAAGCTGGTGGCGCCACCGGCGGGGATTGCTTCCGTCAATGTCGAGGTTTCGGCCAAGTCTCTTGCTTTAGGTGGCAGCCTGCTGTTCGCAACGACGCTGACCCATCTGGGTGCAGCGAGTGTTGTGTTGACGCTCCCAGCCTCAGGCCAGGAAGTACCGGTATGGGTCGGCGGCGCTTTCCCGGCCGCCAGTGCCAGCTACGGGGATGTTGCTGTCGAGGTTCGCGACACGGGCACGAATCAACTTCTTGGCACGCACGACCTCATGGTGCGCATCCGCAAGAACGGCAATTCACTTAGCAACGCCGAGCGCGACCGCTTCCTGTCTGCACTTGCCACTTTGAACGGCGCTGGTACGGGTCGCTACAGCCAGTTCCGGGACATGCACGTCGGTGGCCCCCCCGACATTGAGGCTCACGGTGGCCCGGGCTTTCTGCCCTGGCACCGTGTCTACCTCCTCGACTTCGAACGCGAACTGCAGGCCATCGATCCTGAGGTGACTCTTCCTTACTGGCGGTTTGATCAAGCGGCGCAGAAGATTTTCAACCAGAACTTCATGGGCGTTGCGAATGCGTCTAATCAGGTCCAGTTCTCGGCAGGCAATCCACTGACCGGATGGGTAGGCTTCGGGTTGCCCGGCGTCGATCGCAGCGCAGGGGTCGGACCCACCACCGTCCCCGCACTGTTGACCGAGGCGCAGACCTTGAACCTGGGCGCCTTGCCGAGTGCAAGATACGCCGGCTTCCGCGCGATGCAGGGCAATCCGCACGGCAGCGCTCACATGAGCCATGGCGGCGGATGGATTACGAATCCGACCACCGCCCCGCGCGATCCGATCTTCTTTCTGTTGCACTGCAACGTCGATCGGCTGTGGGCCATGTGGCAGTGGGTGCATCAGATTCACGATCCTGCGAAACCGGCGTCGTTCGTCACGGGCGCGTTCCTCCCCGGGCACCGCCTGCCGGATGCACTCTGGCCCTGGTGTGGTCCACTTGCAGCACCACGACCAACCACCGCTCCAGGCTTGGGGATGGCGTCGTCCCCAATGACGACGTCACCACCGACCAGCCCGGCCATCCGCGACATGATCGACTATTTCGGAACTGTCTCAGGCACGCACCATGCGTTTGCCTACGACGACGTTCCGTTCCAGATCTAGCAAGGGCAGCGCAGCATGGACGTCGAGGCGCATCGCAAGAGCTTTTTGGCCCAGTTGGCTAAGGCCCCGGCTGTGGCCGATGTGAAGCCCAAGGCCGTGGCGGATTACGCCGCTTCTAGCGAACATGACGTGAAAGCCCTTTGCGACATGATCGGCGCGCTCACGTTGGACCCATCGTCGTTTCGAGCGAGCGTCCGAACGTTGTTGGACATCGTGGGCAACGACTCGCTTGAGACCGCCGCCCGACTTGCCGCGCTTGGGCAGCTCAAGGCAGCCGAGTTCCAGCCGGCCGAGTTCGCTGAGTTCCACGCGGAGTTCATCGATCTGTTGCGCCGGCTCGCGCAGTCGCCGGATCGAGGTATGCGCGTAGCTGCCTTCGAACGACTGACCCTGACGAACGACGTCCACGCTCAGAAGTTGTTGCATGACGGGTTGGAGATCGGCAAGCCGCCGGTCTCAACGGTGAAGGCCATTCAGTTCCTGGCGCGCGACGATCACGGCAGTGCCGTGCCGCTGTTTCGTAGGCTCGCAAAGGCGACCATCGGCCCCGTGCGTGAGCAGGCGCTTCGAGCCCTGGCCGCTGACACCCAGTCGGTTGCTCTGTTCGAGTCGATCGCGAACGACAAGGCGGAGCCGACACGCCTGCGGCAGATCGCAGCGATGAATCTGAAGAACACATCGCCGACTCGGTTCGCCAAGGTCGCAACCTCCCTGGCTCTTGATGACCAGGAAGACGACGGGCTGCGAGCGGTTGCAGTTTCCGCGATCACGCACACAAGCGAGGTTGCCGCGAAGGTGAAGCCTGAGTTCGCGGCAAGTCTGCTCGCAGTAGGTGTGGCCACTGGGTCGCGCGTTCTGAAGGCTTCGATAGATCGTTACGCAAAAGCGGTAGCGCGCAAGAAGAGCTGAGCCGATGCCCCAGCGCGTCGATCGCTTGTTGGACCAGATCCGAACAGCCCCGGAGGGCATCGTAGGCGACCGATTGCTCGCGTCCATGCTGCGACCTGCACTGCAAGAGTTTGATGGCCTGTCGTCCAACGAGGCGGAACTCGTCCGCGGTCATGTATTGGCGGCGTTCGAGCACCGCATGCTCGATGCCGAGGTCATCAACGTCGCCAAGGAAGAACTACGGACCAGCCTGAACCCGACGGTCTTGGCCGGCGCCGCCCTTGCCTTGCGCGCACTCCAGGCCGATGACCCGGAGTGCCGGACATTGCTCACGGGGGCCTCGCAGCGCCTGTTTGGCAGGGACGAGCGGGTGTCGTTCGCGGCGCGCGTCAGTGATGCGTCTTCGGTACGGACAGCGTCTGACGAGATTGCATCGACGCTCAAGCAATGGCCGGCTCAGTTGTCCCCTTGCTGCAGCGGCCCAATCGGTACGGTGACAGCCGCTGAACCTAGGACGCAGACTTTGTGCCGGCACACGCTTGGGCGCGTGTTCATCGAGGACCAAGCCGGGCAAAGATCTCCTGTGGCGGACCTGCTGCGCGACAGAACCAGCCTGATTGCGTTCTTCTACACCCGCTGCATGAATCCGGCGAAGTGCTCCCAAACCATCTACGACTTGGCAGAGCTGGCCCGGCTCGCCTTCGCCGAGCCACTCGCTTCTCAACTCAACATCGTTGCTGTGAGCTACGACCCTGACTTCGACGAGCCTGCACGATTGCACGCGTTCGGCTACGACCGCAGGTTCCCGTTCGCCGGCCAAGCGAGACTGGCACGCTGTGTCACCGGCTGGGATGCCATGCGGCGACAGTTCGACCTCCAGGTCGGGTATGGCGCCACAACGGTGAACTTACACTCGCGGGAACTGTTCATGGTGACTAGCGACTGGCGCTCGCTTGGTATCGACTCCGAGCAATTGAAGCGGCCAGACCACCTTCTCGACCGTCTGATCAGAGCATCATCCAGTCACGCTGCAGGCGGATGAGTGGCGATTTAGTCACGTCGCCATTCGCTCCGCATCTCGCACGCGCGACGTAGCGCCTGTCGCGAGAACTCTTTCGGCCAACTTCGACTTCGCTCCGACAAGCGCGCGATTCGTCCAGGACGCGCGACGCCCTGATTCATACCCTTCCCCACCTCACCGAGCGCGACTTCACGATCGGTCGATCGGCGATTAGGGGCTTGGTAAGTCACACGAACTGGCGCAAGCGCAGGTCGTAGGCACGCACCGTGCGAATCAACTGCAGCGGCCTGCCCTTCAACCGACCCCGATCCTCCAGCCAATCCACAAGTCGGCGCAGTAAGCCAAACCGGTCAGTGACTGAGATCAAGGTTGCGGTCCAGCGCTCTCGCTCGGAAGTGAGACCCTCCAACAGGGTTACCGGGCTCAGCTCGACTGGCCATAACTTGCCCGGAGTGGCTTCAAGGACGAAATCCGCCAAGTCCTTTTGGTGGCACGCGCGAGCTGCCACTCGAACGAGGACATGGACCTCAGGCAAGCGCCCAATGAGCAGGCCTCTGGCCTCGGGCGGCACGTGCTCGACACTCTGCAGCCACAGCCGTCCATCGCGTTTGCCAACCTGGCCGAGGTCATTCAGGGTGGGCCTGTGCGGCTTCTCACGCATCCGCTGCTGGAGCTCAAGGTCCGCCCGCGCAGCGCCATCGAGCTCGACGCTGTCGGAACCATCGCGCCTCGAGAAGTAGGAGACGTATTCCGTTGAGAGGTCCGCCAGCAGGCGGACGGGGACGTCGATCTCTCCGAAGGGCGCTGCATCAAGCAACTGGAAGCGCCGTAGGCCTTGTACTCCAGAAATCCGCAGCGATCTCCCTCGTGCGCTGACGAGTGGCGCCGGACAATCAGCACCATGCAGTCGGAACAGCATGTGGAAGGCCTCACTGCCGCTGAGTTCGACGCGTGAGCCGCGAGCCAGAGAGCGTTCCCAAGCGGGACCATGCACGACCTCAGGAAGCGCCTCCATCAGTGCCTTCACGAAGTCGGCGCGTCCCATGCTGGCTATCGCCGCACGCCAAACTCCCGACTCCGTCAGATCGGTGTCACCGACGTCGGGGCGCCCCCTCAGCATCACTGACTTGGCAAAGTCTAGGACAGCACTGGACGCGCTCCGCGCGACGGCGGTCAAGTTGCCACTCTCGAACCCCTCGTGCAGCGAAGCCCCAACGAGGCGCGAATCGCCTCCGGTTACGAGTCGAGGTGAAGCGTGAGCGCCGGCCCGACGTTCTCCCGTGAGCTTCAGCGCTTTGAGTTCCACCATGCTCCGATACAGCTTGCGACCTTCCTTTCCAATCTGTTCCTGTTCAATGTCCGTAAGCTGGCGGCCGACTGTCAGCTTGAACTGCGCTCGCACGGTCAGCGGCAAGGTGTCGAGGTCTTCGCCCAGCGTGCGTGCGACTGCCTCCAGCATGCCGCCTTCTGGCAGTTCTGCGTTCGGGGCGAACATGGCGTGGTAGAGCCCCTCGATCGCCTGTTCCTCGGGCGTCATGAACGGGTCGCGTTCCTCGGTGTAGTACTGCGCAGCGGCTCGATGAATGGCAAGCGCGCGTTCCGTGTCTTGCGCCGTTATTGCCTGAAGCATCAGGCGTCGCAGATCGCGGCGGTGGACCACAACGTCGGGATTGGCCGTACTCTGTACTAGCCACACTTGACCGGACAGATGTTGGAGGAGCTTTCGCGACCGCTCCTCGTCCACGCTCTGCAGGTTGCAGGGCTCGGCCAGCACGCTTCTTATCAGATCGGGCGTGACCCGCCGCAGCACCAGACCAGGATGGGCGATCTTGACCAGATCCTGATCCTCAGTACGCAACCGACCAAGGATTCGCTTGTACAGGAACGACTTAGCGAAGCGCTTGTCGAACCCGCTTCGGTCAGCCAAGAGCCGGTCAGCGGCGTTCTTGCCACCTTCGGCCAGGTAGGTGGCAAGGATCTTCAGCGACAGTGGATTGCCGCCCACCATGTCAACGAGCTTGCCTAATGGCAGGTCACGCGCCACGCCCTTGTGCGACAGGTGCAACTTCAGCAGTTCAACCGCGTCATCCGGTTCCAGGTCATCAACCTCCAACCGCTGCCGTGGCGGCACCAGCGCCAACTGGTCTGCGCTGAAAGCACGGCCGCTCAATACAACCCTGAGATTGGGCAGACCCTCTGACCTGCGCAGCTGACGCAACCACCTGCGGAGCCCCGTCAGGTCAAAGGCACTTGAAAGTCCAACCTCCTCCGCCGTGTCCAAGATCAAAACAACCTTGCTTTCGATCGGTAAATGGCCCTGCATCGCCTGCTGCCAGGCAGACGACGATTGGGCTTCCGTGTACTGAAGCTGCTCGAAGGAATCGCGGCTTCTGTGCAACTCAACGGGACCGCCCAATCGCGCGGCACGTCTGTAAGTTGATAGTGCCCGCTCCATCTTCGGGAAGTAGAGTTCGAGCTGCCGCGACACCTCCATCATTAGCGTGGTCAGCGTGCCACGAAACAAGGCTGGCCGATCGAAGTCGACCTGAAGCACCGGCGTCCCACTCCAGTTGTCCTTCCTCAAGGTGCGCGCAAATTCGGCAAGCAACGCGGACTTGCCGCTCCCGCCGACACCCGTGACCCAGAGAATGTCCTCGGTGGACAGGTTTGGCTTGGCCGTCACAAATCGACGCAGCTTCCCCAGTTCCTTGTCACGCCCGACAAGCTGACGGGGGAGCAGCACCTGCACGGCCTTGTCGGCATCCTGACGCGATAGCTGCAGGTCAACTTTTTGGGCTGCGTTTCGGGTCGACGCTCCTTCGACAACTGGAGCCGCAAACCGCAAGGCGGTACGAAGCAGTCCGAGGTCAGTTGATGGCGGAGGTGCGACCGGTGCTCCGTTGCGCAGGATGGCCTGCAGCAGGCGCCCGAACTCGTCGCCGGCACTCGGAGGAAACGACTTGATCAAGCCCAGCAGTTCGTCTCGCTCAAGTTCGTCAAGCACGCGGGTTCGAACATCGGGCTTCAAGAACCAACGCGTTACCCCGCCGGCGAGTACCTCTTCGCATTCCGCCGCGAGTTTCCCGAGCGAGGCGAGGTCACTCTCCTTGGTTGGATCGAGAAGCCGTGTCGGATCGAACGCCCCAAGGGTCGCGGCGATCGCGCGTGCGCGCCACGCGCCGTCGCGTTCGACTCCTTCGTCAGGTGCGGTGGTCATGCAGACCTCCTCGCGGCCTTAGCAACCTCGCGTGCAAGTGCAGCCTGACGCTGACCATTGGGCCCGAAAGGGACATCGTCCAATAGGTGCCTCGCGATGGTTCGCGACTGACCGGGAAGACGGCGGATGTTCTGGGCCGTGGACTCGCGATCGATGTACTGCTCAAGCTCGACCACATCGAACTCCTTCAGGACATCGCCCCGAACCTGACGCGAAAGCGCTCCCGGCACGGCCCCCTGATACCCGATGAGCACAATCCGGAGCTTCGGGATTCCGGTCATGCCGGCGTACACGGACTCAAGGAATATTCGCGTCGAGGTGTTGGCAACGGGGTAACGGTCAATGTCGTCAATGACCAGCCAGACGGTGCGCAGGGCCGCAAGGTCGGCAAGCGCTTTCGCGAAGGCGGGAACCAAGTCCTGAACAATCCACGCAGGCTGCGCCGAGTCGGCTTCGCCAGGGTCCGGGAGGATCGCATCGCTTGTCTGGCCGGCAATCGCATTGAGTATGGACAGAGCAGTGTCGCGTGCTGTGACCGGCACCTTGGACGCCGACATCTCGACCACGTGGTGCTCGGCGCTGCCCAGCATCTCGCGCAGGATCCTGGTAGTGAAGCTGCGACCCATGCCAGAGGTGCCCGCCGCGGTGAGGATGCGCACTTCGCCTTGCAACGCGTCGACAACGGAGTACTGGAAGTCCTCACGCCCTATCACCGCCTCGCCCGTGTCCTTGAGTCGCCATACCGGGTTCAAGCCCACAACCTGCGAAAGCGGCAGGTTCAGGCCGGCGATGTGTGCCGTCGGAATCGCACAGTTGCTGATGACCGCGTCATGCTCGTCCTTGTAGGTGCACTGATGTAGTCCGATCGGCTGGAATGTGTTGTCGACAAGCAGCCCACCGGACGAACCGTCCGCTGAGTTCGCGTCGTGCAGTACTCGCGTCCTGAATGAAGGCGGCCACAGATGGGTCGCTGCCCCCGGGGTGGACACCTGTGAACGGCCGGCCGGATGCTGGAGCAGTGCCACGCCCGCGCCGGGTCCACCAACGGTAGGCATCTTGCGTGCGTCAAGCGTGTAAGAACCTCGCTCGTAGCCAACCGCCCGAGACAGGCGCAACAGGGCGAAGTCCAGATGTTTGTCGAAGTCCTTCTCAGGTGGGTCATCCCACTTAAGCGGCGTCTTTAACATCTCCAGCGGATGCAAGGCACTGCGGCCGACCAGCCAATCATCCTGCACCGGAACGAACATTCCTGGGCTCAGGCCGCTGGTCTGATCAAAGGCGACGAGAATCCGCTTGCCACTGCCCGCAAGAGGCTTGCCACCGCCATCCAGCAAGCCGTCAACCACGTGTCCACTCGTCAGCACGACCTGTGGGCCCACGAGAAAGCCCGTGCCGACCGTCTGCGCGTCGGACAAGTCTTCCTTCAGCACTGAGATGCAGCACAGCCGCCGAGTCGCGATCAGCTTGCCCTCGATTTCGAGCGCTAGGTTAGGGAAGCCGAGCTCCTTTCGCGTGACAGCCTGAAGGTGGGGCGTAGCGGTCAGGGGCGCAGGCTCTGAGGCGAGTTTTGTCAGATCGAGCACCTGAGCATGCAGTAGGCGTTCCACGAGCGTGTCCAAAAAGCCATCGTCGCGCGCGCTCCGAAGCGCCTTCAGGAATGGCTGCGCGCCATCCAGAAGCGCCAGCACCTTGAAGGGGAACGATTTGCCCGGCGGACGCACCTCATCGAAGATGTTGGCGAACTGCTCGCGGCTCTGCACCGCGTCAGCGAGACGGCGCAAGTCGTCGTCGTGGTCTCCGGCTGGCACTACGCCTCCCAGTTGATGCCGGGCACGTCCAGGTACCCATGCCCGAACAAGCCTGCGAGAGCATGCGCGTAGTTCTCGCTGCGCCATGCACCCCCGAAGTGCAAACCGACTGCCTTCAGAGGCGCGTCAATGGTAGCGACCAAGGAGCCCGAACTTCCCCCGAGCGTGGTCGCGTCGTGGAATGAGGTGATGGGCACAGTTGCTGGTGACGCCTTGACGATCCCAGGCGAAAAGAACTTGGTTCCGTAGTCAGCGCCGAAGAGACCTCGCAGGCGCTCGAGACCCGCGCGGTCCACGCTGCCATCGGGCGCTCTCGGCAACGTACCGGGCCTCGCCGGATAGCCCACGATCACGACTTCCTTGTTCGGCGCCATCCAGCCGGGGTTGCGCGACAGTTCCAAGGGGACCGGCAACGGCCTGTTCCCTGTCACGCTCCTGGTCTGGACCCGCAGGATCGCAAAGTCCGCCTTGTGCAAGTCGAGCACTTCGTAGTCGACGTGCAGGGGGCCGGCCTGCATCACCGCGTCAATGCCGTACTTCGTGTCGGTGGTCAGCTCCGACGGCTGGTCGGCAAAGTCGATGCAGCACTGGCCACCCTGAAGCACCCATTGCGCGGGATTGTTCCTTTGCGGCGTCGGGTAGGCGAGGAGTTGGAGGACGTGGCGATTGGTGAGCACCAAGCCGTCGCCCACCACGTAGCCCGTACCGAGGTGCACCCCATCGAGGTCGATGCGACCAACCGCACCGATGTTTTCCTCGAACCGCGAGCCCGACTTGAGCATGAAGATGGGCGTGCCCCACTGCTCTGCTTGGGGATCCTCCTCGTTGACCGTCCCCCCACGCACGCGAAGCGCGGGGCGCCCCTTGAGCAGGATGAGGGCTTCCAGGCCGAGCCGGCCTGAGGCCGACGCGACCACGCCCGTTCGCATCTCATCCACGAAGCTGCGGACCGAGCCGAGGACGAAATCCCGCTCAACCTTCGGGGCTGCCGTCGTCTCCACAACCTTGCTTACTCTCTCCACAAGCTCGGCACCGCCGTCACCCGTCAGATAGGAGCGCGCTGCCTCGAGCGCGTCTGCCCCGGCAGCGGACTCCGGCATCGCCTTGGTGGGCAGGGCGAGCCTCAGTCGGGTGAGATCCAGTGCCGGCGCGGATACCGGGGGCCGCGACACTGTCGCGCCGGAAGCCTGGCCAAAGCGCTGCAGCCGAGGGTCGGCAGAGGCCCTGACGGCCTCTTGCAAGCGGCGCGAGGGCCGCGTTCCTTCGACCTTGGCTTCGGGAGTAAGCCCGGACAGCCCCTGATCGAACTTCGCTTGGGACACCGCGATTGCAGACAGCTCCGCCTCGAACAGCGCCATGGGGAATTCGGCATCGCGGGGCCCGGCGCCCAATTGCTCCCGCAAAAACTCCTCTTCCCACCCGTCACCTTCGTCCTGGTCGGCACCTTCCAGGCCACCGCGGGGGATGTCAGCAAGCGCCAGGTTGACCAGCTTCTCCGCGTCGAGGATGCCAGCACCGAGGTCGACATCCCAGTTCATCGGCGTGCGCGCCGTCACCTTCAGCGCAATGGTGAAGAGGCGTGCGACCGTGATGCCGCGCCGCCGCGCCTCCTCGATCACCCTGCCCCGGCCGTGCCGAGACAACCACACCGCTGCCGCTCCGGCAATGAGCGCCGTGGCGTAGGAGGTGCCCTGGCTGGCAGACACCTTGTCGGGAGGATCGCCTGCGGACGTACGCTCGGCTCTCCAGACGAACTCGGCCGGCGCGGAGATGGTGACACGGGAGCCCCGCGAACTGCCCTTCCAGGGTCGGTCGGTGGGACCGGTGCCGCCCGCTGCGATGACCTCCCGATAACGAGCGGGCCAGACGACCAGCCCCACGCAGTTACCCGAAGCGGCCACAACGATGACATCGCGCTGGACGGCATCTCGGATCGCAACGTGCAGGGCACGTCCGGCGACGCCGCCAAGGCTCATGGAGATCACATGGCAGCCCTGGGCAACGGCGTGCGCGATCGCCGCAGCCACCGGTGCGGTGTTGAAGACCTTGACGTCGTCAATGCACCGGATCGGGACTACCCGGGCTGCAGGCGCGGCACCGAGGATGCGTCCGGTGGCCCGACTGGCCAGGACGCTCGAGGTCGACGTGCCGTGCCCCGGATTGGCCGCGCCGGGCCTGAGAGGGTCGGTCGGATCGGCGCTGCCGTCCATGATGTTTGCCGCACGCGTCAGATCGAGCATGTCCCCGCCCAACTCGGGATGAGGCGTGACGCCGGTGTCGAGCTGCCCGACAAGGATGCCCTCGCCACGCGCCAACTCCCAGGCGCGATCGAGGCGTGCCGTCTTGACGGCCCAGTGAGCGTCGGCGGGCGGCGCGCCGTCGGCCCAGCAGATCGAGCCCAGGACGCTCGCCTCCGCGGCTGGCCCCGGTTGCGCGGGGGTCGGGTCGCGGAACACCTGGATTCCCAGGTCCGGTTCGGCGCTGGTCAGGCCCAACTGGGCAGCGAGCTCATACCCGATGTCGAACAGCTCCTGTTGGGGAAGCGTGCGCTCCAGTGTCGGAAACCGCAGGGCGTGAAAACGCCCAGCAGTGGCGGGACCCACGTCCAGCGCCTGGAGTACGAATCGGTCGCTGGCAAGGAGCAGCTTGATTTGGGCATCAAGCTCGGGCGCTTGGGCAGCCGACCCAAGTTCCAAGGTGAATCGCAGCTCATCGGGCGGCAACTTGGCGCGGGCGTGCTCCGCGTCGATTTCCGGCGCAAAGGCGAGGATGCTGCGCAGCAGAGCGATTGCATTGGTCATGAGCCGTCCTCCATATCCCCGTATCAGAGGGCAATTTAGCCAGCCCCCATCGGACCTGCAATCCTTAGGTCTGCCGAGGTACCTTGGTTGTCCTTGGCGCGAGCGATGACCAACGGCTCGCCGGTTCGATCAAAGTCAAATGGGTCCTGCCGCACTCACCAGCACCCGCTTTGCCCAGAGCCAGTGGGCGATTTCCATCGCCTTTGTCGGCGAAACCCAGTCCCTCCACAGGGCTGGCAGGCTCGAGAAGGCAATGCCCGCCGGTACGGCGGAAAGCATCTTCGCCACTTGCACTCCGTCGACATAGGCAAAGCAACCCTCGACCCCCTGCTGCCGGACCACCTCGCGCAGCTCCACGTAGTCACCATCGATCACCGGCGCAGTGTCGATGGTCACGTCAGCCGCGAGAGCCACGCGAACGGCCGGCTTGCTCAGCGGGTCAACACTTGCGCTGGCCAAGGCAGCAGCGGTAGCTCCTGCCGCACGCTCGGTCCAGAACGCATGGGGCTGCGGCCGCGCCGCAGCCACCCGGGCGTATTCAGATCGAGTCCGACTGGCGTAAAGCCCGACGCGATCGGCCGACCTGAGGCTGTGGAATTGCCGCGCAGCCTCCGCGTTCGACGGCTTGGCCAGAATGGTGTTCACGACCACGGCGCCCTGCAAGCCCGACTGGATCGCCAGGTGCACTCCCTGCGACGAGAGCGGATCGACCGCAAGTCCTGCGTCGCCCACGCGCACGTGTTGCTCGCCCACCGGGTCAGCAGCGTGCTGGCTGGTCGCATCGCATGCCTTGAGCGGCGACAGGCGCCGAGCAAGGTGTCGTTGCCGAAGCGCGGGGAACTGACGGAGCAGGTCCAGGTAGCGCTCGAGCGGTGCCGTGTGCGACGCGAGCCGACGGGGGTCGCAGAAGACTGACACCACGGCCTGGTCCCTTGCAGTCTGTGCGTACCACAGCCATGCGCTCTCGCCCGCCTCGATGAGGCCGTCGAACCTGGGTGCATCGGCCAATGCCCACGTGGCGTGCAACGCCAGCAATGGTGGACCGTCCTTCACGCGTTGCCCGCGCAACGCGCCCTGCCGCCCGGCCGCATCGACGACGATGCGCGCGCCAATGGATTCGGCGCCGTGGCCGGTATCGAGTTCGAAGCGCCAGCCTCCGGTAGCCAGCCGTTCGTGGGACACCACGCTGGCGGGTTGGTGGATCGTTACTCCCGCCCGACGCGCCCGCTCCAGAAGAAGGGTGTCCAGCACACCGCGATCGACGTGGTACCCCGCCTGGGGAGCGAGTCGGACCTCATCGTCGCCCCAGCACACAGCAGTGACGCCCCGCCTCCAGAACCGCGCGTCCTCGAATCCTGTCCCGACGTCCAGATGCTGAAGCAGCAGGACTGTGGTGTCGGACAGACAGATCCCCACGTGCTCGCGCGGGAAGGTCTTGCGCTCCACCAGCGCCACATCGAAGCCAAGGTCAGCCAGTCGAATCGCTGCTGCGGATCCACTAGGACCACCACCCAGCACCAGCACGTCATGCTCAGTTGTGGCGGCCATTGGAACCGTCGCTCCTCAAGCAGAAAGGAGCGCTTGCAGCTTCTGCGGCGACTTCCTCAGGTCGGCGTAGACGCCCAGACAATAGTGCAACCATCCGCGGATGTAGTCGCACGCGGGTCGGCCACGCTTAATGGCCTCGTAGTGGCAACTGCCCGCGCAAAGGTAGCGGGCCCAGCAGCTGCCGCACGGCGACTGGTTCACCAGGTGGCGACTGTTGAGCCAAAGCACGCGCTTTTTATCGTCAATGCCGCCCGTGATGTCGCCCATGCGTCCGTCCTCGTCGTCGACGAAGCGATGGCAGGCAAAGAGTCCTCCGTCGGCCGACACGCCCATGTAGCCGCCGCCGGCGCCGCAAGGGTAGGCATCGCGCTCGTAGGCGTGGATGCGTTGCAGCGTCTTGATGAGGTTCGTGAACGGCAGGACCTCGCCATGACGCAGTCGCGCCACGACGATCTCTCCGCACCGCTTGAGCTCATCCAGCAGTCGATCAAGATCCTCCGCCTCCATCTGGGCCCTACCAGAAGGAGCGCTCAGCATCGGAGAAAACATGACGCCGTCGAACCCCATGTCCACGAGGCCAGACAGGGTCTGCACGAGGTCCAGGTTGAACGGCGTGGCCGTCACTCGGGCCGACACGCGATAGCGCCGCCCTTGCACCGCCATGAGGGCTGCAACGCCCTGCTCCACCCGCTCGAAACTTCCCTTGCCGGAACGCAGAGGCCGCAACTTGTCGTTGGTCGCCTGCATGCCATCGATGCTGACCGTGAGCGTGAAGCCGAACTCCTGGAAGAGCGCAATATCCTCCTCGGAGATGAGCGTGCCGTTGGTCGTCATCGAGAAGCCGATGGGAACTCTCCGCGCCGCTGCCTGCTTGGCCGCGTAGCGGGTACACGCATGAAGCACCTTCCGGTTGGCCAGCGGCTCGCCTCCCATGAAGGCCAGCGTGATCGGTTCGCCGGGCGGTGCGTCCTGCACCAGCCTGTCGACGGACGCGTATGCCACGTTGAGCTCCATGCTGCGCGCAGCGCCTCCGAACGCGCCCTGCTGCGCATAGCAGTACGTGCAGCCGAGGTTGCACTTCTGCGCGACAGCCAGCGAAAGCGCCCTCACAGGGACGCTGCGTGGAATACCCACCTGCTTCACCTCAGACTTGATCAAGCCTAAGGCAGCGGCTGTCAGCTCCGCACGACCCACATCCCCTTCGAGCGCTGAATGCAGCATGCCCGCGTGAGATGGTGGAACGGAACGCACTGCCCCGCTCTCAACATCGAGAACGAAGTGTCCGGAGGTGCCCTGAAACGCATGCAGCCTCGCCGAGCGCGGCCGCGTCGCCAGATGGCGGTCGGGCGTGGCCCCTCCGACTACCGCGACGGTGACCATTGCTCAGGTCGGATCAAGGGGGAACGGGCCGACCGGATCCGCTCCTGCGTTGTCGCCGCCGTCGCGCTCGGTGCCGAAGAGGACGTCGATGTTGTCGTTCAGGTCACGCGCGCTGTCCATCATCCCCATGTTCTCGTTGAGCCACTCAGCATTTTTCTCAAGGGGACCGCTGGTCGCAAATTGCTTACGCGACAGGTAACGAGAGGTCGGGGCTGCGTCGTACTCGACGAATTCGGGGTAGGTCGAAGTCCAATAGTCCAAGCAGGCAGTGAGGTCCGTCTGCCAAGTCGAGCACAGCCCGCCGGTGAGCGCGCCGAGCCGAGCGCGGCCTAGCCCGTACGCGGGACGAATCTCGTTGGCATGGATGTGCTGCTGTCCCCTCGGGAAGAACGCGACCCTGGGATCGGGCAGTGCGAGATTGATCGTGGCGGGGTCGATGGAGGTCTCCAGACAGATCTCCATTCCGGGACTGTACTCTCCGTTTATCGTTCTCATCATCGCCAAATCCATTGCGTAGCCTGATCCACCGAGAACGGCTCCCTGCGGAATTCCCAGGAGCGCGCGAGTCTCTTTGACGAAGTCGAGGTTCGTGCCGACGTTGAAGTCCCCGGGGTCGACGTCGGGCGAGTGGTCCTGCGGCGTGACTATGACGCATGCGGGAACGACGGGGATAGCTCCCACTCCCGTCAGCGCGGCGCTGATGGGGCCATCGGAGGTCGTGTCCAGTACGCCGTTGTCAAGTCTGTGCGCACCGTACGGCGGTATCACGGTGGTTGACGTCTTCCTGTAGACGCCGCCCTTTGGCGGGATGAAGACACCCGTCCCCGTGATGTCACCAAGCCATACCTTGGTCGCACGCCAGGGGTTCGCTCCCTCCAGGCGCTTCGTCTCGTTACCCGATGCGGAGGCCTGAGCCTCCACCACTGGAGTCGCGCTGTTCCAAGTATTGAGCTTGCGGTTGGCGACGCTCGCGGTCCAGGTCACGCCGATGCCCAGCGCCGTCATTACAGACTGCGTCAGTTCGCCGAGTTCGGTGCCGTCGGTCTTATAGGCGAACAAACGGAATCGAACGGCCTGGCGCTTGATCCAATGCTTGCCACCTCGCACGGACTTGTACTCGCGAGGCTGGTTCGCATTGCGCTTCTCCTCGAAGTCGAAGAACTCATAGAAGTCGTCGTTGTTGGCAAGTCGCGCACATCCGATGGCCGGATGGATCTTGAATACGGCTACGTCGGACAGATCGCTGGGAAACGCCATGGGCTGCTCTTTGAGTGTGCTTCGGTTGGAGAAGGGAACTACGGCGCGCCGGGCCCGAGGTACTCGAAAGGAAGTCCGGCCTTGATGCCGGCGTTGCGGGCAGCCCGAACGATGGCGCCGGCATTGGTGGTCATGCGACGCATAACTCCGATGGCGCGGCCGTACGCGGCCGCTGCGTTCTCGCTGTCCTGCGGCGTCGGGCAGTTGAAGGCAGTCTGCAGATCGTTGATCATGGCCGTGTACTTGTCATTCAGGAGCTTCATCTGCGTCGCCACTGTCGGCGCGCTGGCCACGTAGTCAGCATGCTTAGGATTGACGTCGAATTCATGCACGCCCTGCTGATCGAACACGAGGTCAGCACCGCTGAACGAGTGCTTCAGGTCCTTGACGCTCGGATCTGGAATCAGGTAGCGAGCATTCAGGATCGAAGCCAGCCGATAGTAGTGACCGGGGATGCCCTCCGCAGTAAGCGGATCGAGTGGGTCGGCTCCCTCTCCCTGTTCAACGATCCATTTGAGATGACGCACGGCCGACGCCTTGTCGTCGATCAGGAACGTGATGTCGGACTTGAGTGGGTACGTTTGATCGTCGGCGTTGTCGAGGTAGGCAAAGCTGTGGAAGCGCAGGTCGACCTGGATCTGCTTGTAGAGATCGCGCTGAGAGTTGTCGAAGAGCCCGTCGATCACGCCTGACTCGATGATTTCGATGATCGACGCATAGAACTGTCCAATCGTCCGCGGCCTCGTCAGCGCCTCCAAGACGGTGGTAGGTTGCTTCTTCGGGTACTTGACTGGATCCTCGGGAACCTCGATGCGCATCAGCAACTCGTCGACGACCGAGAACGAGAACGACTTCAGGTCCAGGAGCAAAGATGGCTCCAACAGATCGAGGTCGCAGGGGTACGCAGACACTGCGCCAACGATGTCCGGCGCCACACCAATGGCGTTCATGATGTTCGCCACTGCCGTCATGTGCAGCATTTCTTCGCGGGCAATCCGCAGGATCAGATGTCGGATGCGCTCATTGCTGTTGCCAAGGCTGTAGGCGGCTGCCAGGTAGGGTGGGACGGTGGCGAACTCCAGTCTCAATGCAGACTGAAGCAGCTTCCCCAACGTGCCCCGCGCCTCGTCTGGCGGTAAGGTCCCTCCCGCCAGCTCCGCCAAGCCCTTGCTCAGGGCCTTGTTGACGATGAGGGGGGCGTGCTCTTTTGCCATGGCGAGGTAGCGCATCCTGCGGGTAAAGCGCAGTCTCCTCATCCTCAAGTGTGGGGAGGCGTGCGGCGTGGTTGATCTGGCTGGCAGATTCTGACCTGGAGTCAAGGTTTCATGCAACCCCGCTAGGAATCGCTAATCAACGCATTCGGTAAGGCGTCCGGCGGGTGCTGCTGTGATGCGATGAACGTTTCGACAGAAGACGCTGTCTGCGGGTACTGAGGGGCGTACTTTGGCGTTCTCCGTGGTGCTGCTCACATTGCAGACGCGGGTGCAGAGGGCGCCCCGGTCCGGACCCAGGGACATTGAAGCCCAATGATGGGCGAGACAAGAGGTGCCAACGCCCCCCACGCATCAAGACTTGCAAGTCCACGTCATCCAGGCTGAGGATGCTGTGATCGGTGAGCTTCCGTAGCGTCTGCAGCCTCGTCATCGTCAAGGAGACTCACCATGTACGCCAAGGTCAGAACCGTGGAAAGCGTCAGTTCTGTGTTCCTGAGGTCGCATCCGCCGACCTTCTTGGTCAATGCCGTGGGCACCGTCCCGACGGGTGGCTGGAGCGATGGACAGCTAGCACCGCGTGTCTACATCACCCCGCCGGCCGACGGCCTGTGGGACTTCGATTTCATCGCCAAAGCGCCGACCGGCATTGCCACAACGGTGATCTCGTCCATCGGGGCGTCGTTTTCGCTGTTCGACCCGCCCGCTTGGGTGAAAGGCGCGCGCGTTCATGCGTCGCTGAACAGTTCGGATTCATCCTCCGACGCTGCAGCGCCAGGCTTGGTGGCGTTCAGCGCAGCCGCTGGCGGCGGGGACAAGGCACTCGACGGCGGGGTCGATGGCTTCCCGTGGCTGGTGACAGCCTAGGCCGATCAGTCCGCGCCATCCTGCAGCCCGTGCAGGTAGTCGCGGGCCTTCTTCGCGGCGCTGGCGGCGGTGAAGATCGCGCGCTTGCCGGCGTTCAGCACGGCGAGCCAGTGGGCGAGGTAGGCGGCGTGGTCCTCGCGCGGCTCCGGGGTGATGGCCAGATCAGCACACAGGAAGGCTGAACCCAGCTCGGCGATCAGTTCCTCGACGGCATAGGCGTTGTCACCGAACCGCTTACCGAATTCGCGCTGCAGGCGGGTATCCTCCATGCGGAGTTCTGGGTTCATAAGTCCGAGCCGCTTGGTCAATACCGTTGGAGGAGTTGTGGAAACAAATACCAGCTGGAACAACCGCTTTGTCCTCCGTCGCCGGGACGAGCGGGACCCCACCCATCACAGAATCTACAAGTCTGCGGAAGAAGCAGGTGACATCACCGACGCGGACAACTACTTTGCCACCGCACCAGTTCGCGTCGCCAAGTCGATGTTCAGAGTGGTCAGTGTTGAACCTCGACGCTGCTGGCAAGTGAGTCTTGAGAGCCAGCCGAGCCCAGTGAAGATGTGTGTCTTTCAGCTAAAGAGTGGCTCATGAGGCGGGCCGTCGTTGCTACCGCAGTTGTGCTGCTCGCCGGCTGCGGGACCAAGCCCCAACTCCTGCGTCACTATGCTCAGGTCGAAGGCGCGACCGCTGCCCCGACGCTTGAACTCAGTGTCTTCATGGCAAACCCGAAGGCCGGGGACTCGAAGGCACCGATCCTTGGACTTCATGAGCGCGCCCAGGCTGAGCTAGTGAAGGCGCTGGCTGAGCGCGCTGGACCGGGCGCATCGGCGAAACAGTTGGTGGCCGCGGTTATGGAGTCGCCCGACGAACAGCAGCGGCCCTGCGCTTGGGCCGACAAGACCGTTCTAAACAAGCGCGTGGTCTTTACCCTCCTCGGTGACCTCACAAGACCTGCGGACCGAGTAGACAAGCTTGAGGTCTCCCTGAAGCTAGCCGACGTTGCCAAGGGTAAGTTCACGTCGTGGGACCGATCCGACTCAGTTTACGCATCTATCGATATCGGCTCGGCCAAGTTCACGCAAACAGACAAGCTGACGCTCGACCGAACCAAGACGGCCACTGCCGGAGGCATAGTCCGAGTACTCGACTTCGGCGCGGAATCCACCGATGTGCTCGAGGAGACTGCGAAGTACGCTCTACGGCGCCTGTCGCTCGGCGGTGCGCTCACACCTGAACAGGCAACGCTCATTCTTGAGGGCGGCCCTAACCTCAACCTGTTCGGGACGGCGACTGCAACGATCTCGCTCAAGCTCACGGCAATCGACGACAACCTGCCCGTCTATCGGCTCAACCTTAAAAAGGACGGCCAAACTGCGGCTCCAACGGATGTGACGATCGAACGCTGTCAGGCAAAGGTTGCCAAAAGCAGCAGCGCTGGACTCGCGGTGTCCTCTTCAGGAAAGGCGTGGATTCGGGAGGCGTTGTCGGGTGACTCGACCGTCTCCGAGGGCGACGACCTGGCGCGCATCCGCTCGGTGAGTCTGAACGGGCCCCAGCTGGAGCTGTCGACCGCTGACGAACTTCTCGCGGAGACATACGGACTTGTCCTGTGCCCTCGTGGGGCCGGCATTGATCGATGCGGGCGAGTACGCATCGAGGTGGCAGAGATTGGACCAGGGGCAAGCGACGTTGTGCAGTTCACATCTGCGGTAAGCGCAGGCCTCTTCAGGCTTTGGCTGCTAGAACAGACTCGCTCTGCAAAGGTGGAAGCCGTCGGTGGACGACGCGTGGGGCTGGCGGACAAGGACGATGGTGCGGCGGCCCTCTCCGGGGTGACCAAGGAAGTGGCCGAGCAGCTTCGAGTGGCGCGGCTCTGGCACAACCGCTAACTGCATTTCGACGACCAAGCTTGGCTTGTGGATGCCCGGTGTAGGTCGCGAAGAGTGGGCTGGGCCAATCAGGACTAGTCGTTCGCGACCAGGACCGGGGCAGCATCGATCGGATGACTGCTGACGGAAGTACAGCAGTCGGTGGTCACCGCGAGTGTCGAGGAACCGATGTCGATCGCCGGCGCCGTTGAGCCGGGGTGTCGCGGCCGACCGGGATCAGTCTTCAGCCGTCGCACGCTCGGGCACGCGCAGCGGGCTGCCAGTGCTCCATCAATCTGCGCCACTTTGATCACCAACAGAGCGTCTTTAGATGGGTTGCCCAGTGGACGCGCGGTGCTGTCAGCTCGCCTGCCGCAGTCAGCCAGCCATGCAGGATTTCGGCCTGAATCCAGCACTGCACCGATCCCGCGCGCAGCCTAGAGTTGCCGGCATGCCTCTCACTGGAGACCGCACGTGCAACGCAACCCGCCCGAACCCTCGTCAGGCCGCGCCGAGTCGGTGATGCCGGTCTTCCTGCGGATGCCCACCGTCATGCGCATGACCGGGCTCGGCCGTTCAACCATCTATCGGCTGATCGCCGATCGCAAGTTCCCCAGCCCCGTGCGTTTGGGCCCGCGCGCCGTGGCGTGGCGCCGCGTTGACCTCGACCAGTGGAGCGAAGCGCGCCCGGTCGCGTCGCACTGAGTGCGGCGCGTTACGGCACGCGCGGCGCGCGGCGCGCGGCAGACCCTCACACCGCCATCGTCGCCTTCAAGACTGCACCGATCAACAGCATCGCCGCCATCACCTTCCCCCAGCGCCAGGTCGTGAACCAGTAGCGCTGGTTCACCCAGATGGCGCGATGCAGGCGCCCCAGACCCAGCAGTACCGCCATGGCCGTAACGAACGGGCCCATCAGGCCCACCGGTCCGGGCGCGTGCTGGATCAGCAGCACCCACAGCAGTGGCCACACGACTGCATCGACGGCCGCGAGCATGCGCCGGCCGAGCCAGGCAGGCGCGTCCGGCCGGGGTTCGCGAGCAACCAGCATCCACATGATTCCTCCGACTCGAATCGCGCGGGCGGGTTCACACCACCCACGCGGCTCGTTCAGCCTGGTGATTGCCGCAGCGGTTCCGGCAGGCAGCGCTTGCCGGCCAGCCGCGATGCCGCTGCAGTCACCAGCGCGTCCTTTTTCATCGCTTCGACGCCGCCACCGGCGAGGTCAGGCCCGGCTTCTTTCAGCGCCGCGACGATCTGCGCCTTGGGCGTAAGCGTCCGGCGAACCCATCTTGACGCCGGGCGGTACGGTCAGATAGCAGCGGCGCCAGGCCGCCAACGATGCGGCAGCAACTCAGCGACGCGGCTCGCCGGATGCGAGGGCAAGCGCTCGAGGATGTCCCGGAGGTAGACGTACGGATCGTGCCCGTTGATCCGAGCCGAGTGCACCAGGCTCATCACCGCCGCGGCGCGTTT
>Ga0105045_10001045_pt1 | contig 22036 bp, 15 predicted proteins | sample MAT02_FD_78089 | JGI IMG/M metagenome (GOLD analysis project Ga0105045, IMG submission 78089) | Freshwater microbial communities from Lake Fryxell liftoff mats and glacier meltwater in Antarctica - MAT-02 (megahit assembly) | ecosystem: Environmental > Aquatic > Freshwater > Ice > Liftoff... | reverse complement strand
CACAGCAGGCGGAGCCGCAATGTAACTTGCACTTGCCGCCATCGCACCTAGGACCGTGCAACTGCCTACGTTCATGCCGGCTAAGGAACCAAGGTAAACACCCAGTGCACCGTGAACGATTGGCATTACGATTCCGAAAAGAATCAAGAAAACTCCCGCATGCTTTAGGTCGGACAGCCGGGAACCCGCAACTAGGCCCATTTCAAGTAAGAATAGCGTCAACGCCCCCTTGAACATCCATTCTCCCTTGTCGAAGAACGGCTTGACGGGAGCAAAACCGTCGTAACCAACAATGACACCAATCACCATGCCGCCGACGAGCAAAACCATCGAACGAGCGGTCAATAGTTCATGCCAAATCCCCTTCATCGAACGCTGGGGCGATGCGACGGCGAGTGTGCCCAAGGAGCCCTCTTGATTTGACTTGGATCTCGCCAAACCGAGGACGCCAATTGCCAAGGCAATTTGAATCCCGGGAATCTCCAGCAAAGTCAGCAGCGTTGGCATGAAGGCAGCCACCGAATCATCTCCAAGATTTGTCTGGACAAACTTTTCTGTCGCAATAAAGGTGACAGCAGAGACCGACCCATAGTGGGCTGCGATCCCTGCGGCGTCCGCAATCGAGAATCGTCCCAAATGACGAAGCGTAAGGTAAGCGCTGATTGGCGTGATGCAGCCAAGCGCGATCGTCACGAGCGCTGGAACAAGCAATTGTTGCCACTCGCTGTGCGATAGCTCGACCCCGCCCTTCAGACCTAACGCAAATAAAAGGTAGATCGAAAGCGTCGTGTAAAGGTCTCGCGGAATCGCGAGTTCGCTCTTGATGAGGCGACAAACGATCCCAAAGGCAAATGCCAATACCATCGGGGAGCAGATATTGGACTGAAACATTTGGAACAGGGTCATGGTATCGCAATTGCAACGAGGTTCGAGGATCAACGGTCGATTGGCCAGAAAGTCAAATGATTGAGAACAAGGCGCGAAACCGGCCTGTGTCTCAGACTAAGACTCAAGCGGAGGTAAATCGACAGGTGTCACTTTGCCAGTTGTCAAGTCGTAAACACCGCCCGCAACAATCAGCTTTTTCTCTCGAATGAGCTTGGCAATCACCGGCGAAGACTCTGCGAGTGTGGTCGCTTGATTGCGCACGTTGATTGCAACGGCTGCGGTAATATCCCCTTTGGACTCCTTCGCCGCCGGACGAATGTACTGGAACAGCCCGCTGATTTGCCCCGGTACATCATCTGCCTTAATGGTTGCGGCAACGGCTCCGCAGTTGGAGTGCCCCAGTACGTAAAGAACCTTGGCCCCGAGAACCAGGGTACCGAACTCCAGGCTTCCGACGTTTTCACTCGAGGCAATGTTGCCAGCGATTCGAGTCACAAAAAGATCACCAAACCCTTGATCAAATACGATTTCGATCGGCACACGGGAATCTGCGCAACCGAGGAACGCGGCAAACGGCTTCTGCTCCTTTGCTACTTGGCGCACGCGAGGAATATCGCGATTAATCTCTAACGGTTTTCCTTGCGCAAACCTCGCGTTGCCGGAATACAAGTAAGACAAGATGTCCGCTGGAGACGCGTCGCTTGCCAGGCCGTTATCCGCCGCCGCACAACCGGAGAGCCACCAACCTCCGCTTGAAAGGGCTAAACCTGCGGCCAAAACACCGCGACGCTTGATCAAATTCGATCCGGAATTGAACGGTGAACCGTTAGAAATCGGCTGAGTCGCCTGGCCCTTTGGGCTGGGACCTAGTGGCAGTTTTGGATCGTGAGACACGCGCGAAGCTCCGTAGACATTTAATACGCGAATTATGAGTCGTGTATTTTATATCGTGCATTGGTGCAACTTGCAACAGTTTAACTTGCGAAAATTTTTTGCCTCGCATTGCAAATTTTTCGAATCACGCCGGGATGCCGAGCATCCTGGCTGCTATTTCTCGCCGGTTGGCAAGCGAACGGGGATGCCTGCGTCACGCATGAAACGTTTGGTTTCTGCGATCGTGAACTGGCCGAAGTGAAAAATGCTCGCTGCCAGGACGGCATCAGCGCGGCCTTCAACAATCGCGTCGACGAGATGTTGAGGACAGCCTGCACCGCCGCTAGCGACAACCGGGATGGTGACGGCGTCACTGACGGCTCGTGTGATAGGCAAGTCGTAGCCATCTCGCGTCCCGTCGGCATCCATGCTGGTCAGCACGATTTCACCAGCACCAAGTTGCTCAACTTCGCGAGCCCACGCAACCGCTTCGAGGCCCGTTGGCTTTCGGCCACCGTTGATATGGACTTCCCAGAATTCTTTGCCGTCTCGCAGAACCCGTTTGGGATCAATGTTGACCACGATGCACTGGCTGCCAAATCGATCAGCGGCCTTCCTGACGAACTCCGGGTCACGGCATGCGGTCGAGTTGATAGAAACTTTATCACAGCCCGCGGAGAGCAACGTACGGACGTCTTCGATCGTGCGAATCCCGCCGCCAACCGTAAGCGGCATGAAGACCTGTTCGGCACATCGTCGCACGATGTCCAGCATGATCTCTCGCTTCTCATGGCTGGCCGTGATGTCGAGAAACACAAGTTCGTCGGCCCCTTCGATTTCGTAACGTCTGGCGACTTCGACCGGGTCACCCGCATCCCGAAGATTGACGAAGTTTGTGCCTTTGACAACGCGACCTTCGAAGACATCGAGGCAGGGAATGATTCGCTTTGCGAGCACGATCAACGCCTTTACTAACTGGAAAAACGCTTACGCTTCGTACTTGGCAAAGATCATCCGGCCCGCGTTGGTTTGAAGGATGCTGGTCACCGTAACATCGATATCGCGTCCGATCTGGTGACGGCCACCTTCGATCACCACCATCGTTCCGTCATCAAGGTAGCCAACGCCCTGGTCTTGACCTTCACCCGGTTTGATGACTTTGAGTTGGAAGTTTTCACCGGGAAGCAACCGCGGTTTCAACGCGTTGGAAATCTCGTTGAGGTTAATCACCTGGACGTTGTGAATTTTCGCAACTTGGTTGAGGTTGAAGTCACCCGTAACCACTTTGCCTTCGAGATGCTTCGCTAACAGCACCAACTTCATGTCCACCGGATGTCCCGCGAACTCGGGAAGGTCGCGATCGAAAATTTGAAGATCAACCTCGGGGTCGGCGCGAAGGCGATTCAGAATGTCCAGCCCGCGTCTTCCGCGTTGGCGACGAAGCTTATCGCTGCTGTCGGCAATCCCTTGCAATTCGCTAAGTGCAAACCGCGGAAGAATCAATTGGTTATCGAAAATGTGCGTCGCGACCAAGTCTTCGATTCGTCCATCAATGATGACACTCGTATCAAGAATCAGCGGCTTGAAGCCCTTTACGTCACGGACAAACTCGACGTAAGGGATCAAAAAGCGGAAGTCGTCCTTAGTTTGGATGAGAACGCTAATACACAGATAACTCGCGATCACGGCAACTACCAACATGATCGAACCGGCGTTACCACTGCGGTCAAGCAGCGGTGCCGCGGCAATGCCCATAATATAGGTAAGCAGTGTTCCGACGACCAAGCCAAAATAGACGGCGGAAATCGTATCAATACGCTTCCGAGGGACGTAGATATCGCCCACGATAATGGCAGCGGATAATCCCATCACGGCCAAAAAAACCAGCCAAGGAACGTGGGACGCCGTACCGTTAGGCAACGACGCGTTGATGATTGCGGAAGCTCCTCCGGCACAAAGCAGGAAGATGCAGCGAAGGATAATGAGTGCCATGCGAACGAGTTTAACCGAATTCCCCTGGTTCCACCCAGGGGGCCATGCGGGTCAGGTGGACATCGGGATCAGGGGCCGCCGGGTTCCAGTGCTGAACAGCTCGCATTAGTTCAGGATTCGCAATTCGCACGATCTATGCGGATTCGTCTTGATCTGGCGAATTCGGATCTTCTACAACGCGAAGTGGATTTAGAAAAACCGGTCGCAGGAGAGAACTGCGATCTGCAACTGCCTCGCTCGGCTTCACCACCCTTTCATTCTGTTTTTACGATGACGCCACGCACCGCAATCAAATGGCTGCCACAGCTCATCGCTTGCTTAGTCCTGGCAGCAAATTCGCTCGCCCAAGGCGTCTCTGAGGAGCAGGTCCGCGAGGCCCTCAAGACGAAACTCCCCGAGGATCCTGCCGCGGTGGTTGCTGTCATTGGGAAAACACCCGTTCTCTTGGGCGATATCATGCCGCGTGTGAACGGCCGGATCAAAGAAATTACCGATCAAACGCCTCAAAAGCCGTCGGAGCTAGAGCTGCAGTACATGCAAACTCGATTGTTCCGTTCGTTACTGGTCCAAACGATCCAGCTCAAAATGCTCCGCGAGTCGTTCCTCCTATCACAGGTTGGGACGCAAAACGCCGACAAACGGGCCGAAGCAGAAATCAAGCTGCAATCTCGCGCAAGGCAGATGTTTTCCGAACAAGAGCTTCCCAAACTCTACAAACAACTTAAGGCCAATACCGTCGACGAGGTTGACGCCGCACTGCGACAGAAAGGCAGCTCGTTTGAATCCACCAAACGCGACTTCATCGACCAAATGCTCGCCTATCTCTACCAGTCCGACCAGATCAAAAAAGATCCCGAAGTGACGTTGGCGGAGATCCAAAACTACTACAACGATCATCGCCAGGAATACGACGTCAAAGCCAAGGTTCGATGGGAACAACTGTCAGCCACATTCGAAAAGTCGGGTGCCCGTGAAAACACACTAACGTTGATCAATGAAATGGGACGCGAAGCATTTTTCGGTGGCAGCATGCAGGCCGTTGCGAAAGCGAAATCGCAAGAACCGTTCGCCTCGCGCGGCGGCATACACGAGTGGACCAACCGTGGATCCCTGGCATCTTCGATTCTCGAAGAGCAACTTTTCACGTTGCCTACGGGCGCGATGAGCGAAGTGATCGAAGATACGGACGGAATGCATATTGTACGAATTCTTGAACGTCGAGCAGCAGGCGTGCGTCCATTAAGTGAACTCCAAGACGAGATCCGTGAGATCATCAAACGCGAAAAGATCAACGAAACGACTAAAAAAGTGACGGTCGAAATGACCCGTCGCGTCCCCGTTTGGACAATTTTTCCCGAAGATATCGAAGGATCGTTCAAGCTTGCGGTTGCTGAACCCTCTACAACGCTTCGATGAAAATCTTTTCTCTCCTAAGATCTCTCTTGCTATTGAGAGTCATTGTCAATAAGATCTTTGCAGCTCTGAAGGCCCAGCAAGCAATGCTCTCGCGGATCTAGCCGCACACGCTCAGCCAGCCAAGTTCCAACGAGCGATTTGATCGGCATCCCTGTACAAATTTTCAGTTTGAAAATCTTAATCGGGGATGCTTCCACAAGTCTCACACCGGAGCTTTTGCATGGCTGTCTTTGCCTGTCGTCGTTTGCGCACCCGCATGGGTCACCGCGGGTTCACGCTAGTTGAACTGTTGGTCGTAATCGCGATCATCGGAATTTTGGTCGGTCTGCTGCTTCCTGCGGTCCAGTCGGCTCGTGAAGCCGCTCGGCGAATGAGCTGCCAAAACAATCTCAAGCAGCTTGGCTTGGCTTTGCACAATTACGAATCGTCGTTCAAGATGTTTCCTCCGTCGACCGTTGCACTCGGCGGATCGGCAAGTCAACCTTGGTCAGGACAATCGTTTCTGTTGCCGTATCTCGAAGGCGATTCCACGTTCTCGCGGATCAATTTCTCAGTCGGCTATCATCATGGAACGAACAGGTCGCTGTTTCCTCCCTATGGGATCGCGACCGTTCGAGTTTCGGTATTGATGTGCCCGAGTGAACCAGAAGATCGAGCTCGCATCAGCACGACAACCGATATGGCGGAGCACTATCCGCTAAACTACGCGATGAACGTGGGGCATTACCTTGTTTACAATCCGGTCACTCAGGCAGACGGCGGCGCGGCGTTCGCGGTCAATTCGCGAATCAAGCCGAACGCGTTCCTCGATGGCCTGAGCAACACTCTTGCGTTCAGCGAAGTCAAAGCGTTTCAGTCACGATGGCAAGACGCGGTTCTTCCTGTCACCGTCCCACTGACACCTGAAGCCGTCGCGGGAAGCATCAGCGGCGGTGCATGGTCCGACAGCAGCGGGCACACCGAGTGGGTTTGTGGGCGTTCGATCCATACGGGCTTCACAACGACATTCTCACCCAACACGAAGGTGCCTTACGTCGCTTCGGGAAGAACTTTTGATATCGACGTCACCAGCAGGCGCGAGGGAATCACCACAACGGACACGACTTATTCGGTGATCACGTCGCGAAGTCATCATGTGGGCCTTGTTCAAGCGGCAATGATGGACGGCTCGGTTCGCGGCGTCACCAACTCGGTTCAATTGGATACCTGGCGCAACATGGGCACTCGCGCCGGTCGCGAAGTGATTTCCGAGCAGTAAGCTCATGACATGAAATAGTTTTCCAGAAACTGTTTGCGATCGCCCTCGTGTCTCGCAAGACGCACGAGTGCGAGCAAACGCTCCTGGTCACGTCGTTTCTTCTGCCCTAAATTTTCGTCGTCCTGAAAACGAGCATCGATTTGTTTTGATACGTCGAAGCATTCAGGTGGTTGTGGCCCGGCGACAACGCCGAAACGATCAAGCATCGCGATCGCCGTTTGCAGTCGATGATCGTGACGACTGACACGTTGCAGTTTGTCATTGAGCCAGTCCAATCCAAACGCCCGGCACTCTTCGTTTCGTTCGGTTAAGAAATGTAGTAATCGGCCGTAGTAGTCCGCATCTGGATTTCGCCAATCGATGAATTGCATCTGCGTCATCAGATCCGCTTGATCATAAAGCCATAGACAAGCACTTGGTTTTCCATCGCGACCGGCACGACCGACTTCTTGGTAATACGATTCGATCGAACTAGGTGTCTCGGCATGGACCACCGTGCGGATATCTTCTTTGTCGATGCCCATTCCAAAAGCATTGGTTGCCAAAACAAGATCGACATCGCCACGCATGAAAGCGTTTTGAATGGATCGACGGTCACGACGGGGAACGTCGCCGTGATAACAAACGTGACCGATCTTCTGTTCTTGCATTTGCTCGCTGAATCTCGCTAGCGTCTTGATCAACGAGAAGTAAATGATGTGACTCCCGTGCCGGTAGTCTGGCTCACAGAGGATGCGTCCGATCCGTTCCAGTTTGTCTGAGTCTCCCCACACTTCCTCGACATCGAGGCGCAAGCTAGGCCGTTGGATTCCTTCATGAAAAAGCGTGATGGCTTCGTTCGCAATACCAAGCTGTTTCGCAATATCTTGCTGGCACTCGAGAGTCGCGGTTGCCGTCAACGCTATCGTTGTTGGATTGCCTAGGAAAGCTCGCAGCTCTTCAATACGCGAATAGTCGGGCCGAAAGTCATGACCCCATTGGCTAACACAATGCGCCTCGTCGATGGCAAGTAAACGGATGCTGCGAGTCGCGATCACATCACGAAACTCTTCTTTGCGAAACCGCTCGGGCGTGACGTAGACCAATCGGTATCGACATTCGGCAACCTCTCTATATCGATTGAGTCGTTCGTCAGCCGAGAGCGAGGAATTGATGAAGGTTGCCTCAATATTTTTTTTCCGCAAAGCGTCTACCTGGTCCTGCATCAGCGCGATCAGCGGCGACAGAACCAGTACCAAATCTTCCGGTCTTGCGTAGGCAACCGCAGGAACTTGGTAACAAAGCGATTTCCCGCTTCCCGTCGGTGCAATCACCATCGCGTGACGATTTTCCAGCACGCATTCGATTGCCGCCTTCTGACAGCCGCGAAACGCCGCATGGCCAAAATACCGATCCAATAACTCTTCAAGATTCATCCTCGTATCGTTATTCGACAAACAAAAACCTGCAACCCAACCGGCTACGAAAATCAAACACGATTGCTAGCGAGCAGAATTCCAGAAAGCTGAAACGGTGAATTGGCAAATCCGCCTTGGTGTGAGACGAGGTAAACGCCATACTGGGCGTCAGGTGACTTGTAGAGAACAACTCGCTTTGACGCCGAGTCGCGTTCACCACTGACACGAAATGCCACCCTACCACTTGGGACGATTCCCGCATGGATGCCACGCTGCTAAAGGAGTCGAATGTTGGCTATTTCACTACTCCAAACCTTGGTTTTGGTAGCAATCCCCTTTGTCCTCATTCTCCAAGGCCACTTCAGCGCGTTGGGCATCGGACACGTACCCATTTGCAGAAGCAGGTCGCCGAAACCTGCCCCGCCGTTCCAGGCGTTTACGGAATGCTGGATCGCGCCGGAGATCTGATCTATGTAGGAAAAAGCAAGTCGCTGCGTCACCGCGTGATGAGTTATTTTACGTCTTGCAACAAGCAAGAGAAAGCGGGACGGATCATCGAGTCCGCTCGCGCAGTCCAGTGGGAAACCCACCCGAGCGAATTCGCGGCGCTGCTTCGTGAGCAACAATTGATCCGGCGATTCCTGCCACGCTGGAACGTCCAAGAGATGCCAAATCGCCAACGACCCGTTTATCTATGCCTGGGCCGACAGCCGGCCGTTTATTTTTTCGCCGCGACAACTCCACCGAAAGACTTGATCTCCTGCGAAGGCCCGTTTTATGGCGCAACGAGGATGAAGCATGCGGTCGATTCGTTGAACTATTTCTTCAAGCTTCGAGACTGCAGCCAAAAAACTCCGTTTCACTTTTCAGATCAAATGTCGTTGTTCGAACTCGAGCATCGTGCCGGTTGTCTGCGATATGAGACCGGAACCTGCCTAGGACCGTGCGCGGGAGCTTGTACTCGGGCCACCTACGATTCTCAGGTTCTCGCCGCGCAGAGTTTTTTGGATGCGTTCAACGACGAACCAATTTCGACAATGCGAGATGCGATGGAGCAAGCCTCCGCCAATCAACAATACGAATTGGCTGCTCGGCGTCTGAAAGACTGGAACGCGCTCGATTACCTCTATCGCAAACTTGTTTATCTTGCGGAAGTTCGGCGAACCTACAGTTTCGTTTATCCGGTGCATGGGTTTGATGGCAATCATACGTGGTACTTGATTCGCGCCGGCGAAGTGACCGAGTCGATGGTGGCACCGCGCTGCCCGGACACATTCGCCAAAGCGAAACCGACGTTGAAGGCTTGGGGATCTCAACTTCAAAACGCATTTGACCATGGCACCGGACGACACTCGCATACGATCAATCTTGTCGCCTCATGGTTTCGCAAGAATCCCAGTGAGTTAAAACTGGCATTCGCAACGTCCACTGCTGGAAAGGCTTATCGCAAGGCTCGCTTCTAGTCGATCCATCGTTTGGTTAGATCACCGTACGCATCGATTCGACGATCGCGAAGAAACGGCCAATGCGTGCGAACATCATCGCTAAGAGCAAGGTCGCAGTCAGCAATAACGATCGCTTCGTCGGTATGGTTCGCTTCCGCAACCACCTCGCCGCGCGGTGACGCGATGAATGAAGCGCCCCAAAACTCGAGCTCCGCTTCGACACCCACTCGATTCGGAGCACCAAGCCAGATTCCATTGGCGATCGCGTGAGACCTCATCATGGTATGCCAGGAAGAATGCAGGATCGCGCCAAGCTCCGCTTTCTCGCTATGAATCCAGCCGATCGCCGTCGGGTACAAAAGGATTTCTGCGCCGGCAAGTGAAAAAAGCCTTGCCGCTTCTGGGTACCACTGGTCCCAGCAGATTCCGACGCCGAGTTTTGCGTAACGTGTCGGAATCACACGAAACCCAAGATCTCCGGGCGTGAAATAAAACTTCTCGTAAAACAGCGGATCATCGGGAATATGCATTTTCCGATAGATGCCAGAGATCTTTCCGTCCGCATCGATCACCGCCACGCTATTGTGATACAGCCCCGGCGCGCGCCGTTCGAACAGCGGGACGACGATCACGATTTGATGACGAGCCGCAAGTACGGAAAGCTCGTCCGTCGTCGGTCCTGGAATCGTTTCCGCCCAAGAGAAGTTACGATAATCTTCGGATTGAGCCGGATACGGGCCGGTAAACAGTTCTTGCAAGCAGACGATTTGCGCCCCATCGCTAACCGCAGCCTCAATCTTCTCGATCGTGCGGGCAACGTTCGTGTCGCGAGAATCGTTGCCTCGCATTTGGATCACCGCAAGTCGCACTTTACTCATTTTCGCATTCAACTTTCTGATCAAAAAGGCTTCATCGATGGATCCTTCGAATCCTCGAATACTGTTTTTTTCCGGCACGGATACCGATGTCGGCAAGTCTTTCGTCGCATCGCTAGCGGTCAAGGAGCTTCGCTATTCTGGCCTTCGCGTCGGCGTCTACAAGCCCGTTGCCAGCGGTTGTTCACGAGATGGCGAAAAGCTCGTCTCTTCCGACGCGGTTCGACTTTGGGAAGCGTCAGGTCGAAGTTTACCTCTGGAGGACGTTTGTCCGCAGCTTTTTGTCGCCCCCATCGCGCCGCAGTTGGCCGCAATTCGCGAAGGAAAAACAGTTGACGAAGCCTTGTTGTTAAGCGGTCTTCGCCCGGTTTCGGCTGAGAAAGACATCGTTGTCGTCGAGGGTGCCGGTGGTCTGCTGTCGCCGCTTTCGGACAATATGCTCAACAGCACCTTGGCCCGAAAGATGAATGCACATGTGATCATCGTCGTGAACAATCGATTGGGGGCGATTCACCAGGCACTTGCGACGGTAACCGCAGCGAGCGTGTTGCGACTATCCGTCGTGGGCATCGTGCTCAATCAAGTTTCCCCGGATGCCGATGATTCCGTCGCAGAAAATGCAAAAGTCATTTCTCGATTCACTGAGGTCCCGATCCTTGGGCAAATCTCCTTCGGATCGACAAGGAGCGGCTGCGACTGGAACAAACTACCTGCGCCCCGGCCGCTGTCGATCCCCACGGCGCAAGCGTGGCTTTAAAACAACCGGTTGTATCCGTTGAGCGCCGCGACTCGGTAGGCTTCGGCCATCGTGGGATAATTGAAGGTCGTTTCGATAAAGTATTTGAGCGTATTTTCCGGGGCTGGCTGAACCATGATCGCCTGGCCGATATGCACGATCTCGGACGCATTGGCACCGAAACAATGAACGCCGAGAATCTCAAGGGTCTCTCGGTGGAACAAGATTTTTAGCATACCAACGGTTGAACCGGTGATTTGAGCTCTCGCCAGGCTACGAAATTGACTCTGGCCAACTTCATAGGGGACTTTCGCGGCGGTCAATTCTCGCTCCGTCTTGCCAACCGAGCTGATCTCGGGGCTGGTATAGATTCCCGTCGGTATTTCGTGGTTTAGTAGCTTTTCGGTCTCTTCGCCAAGGAAATGCATCGATGCCGAACGTCCCTGCGTATAGGCAGCACTGGCAAGCGACGGATAGCCGATCACATCGCCCACCGCGTAGATGTGGGGCCTTGCCGTTTGAAACGTTTCATTAACGACCAGCTGCCCTCGGCTGTTCACCTCAAGCCCCACTTTATCGAGCCCAAGATTTTCAGTGTTCCCGGATCGTCCATTCGCCCACAGAAGAACATCTGTTTTAATTTTCTTGCCGCTCTTAAGCGTTAAGACGACACCGTCATCGACACCCTGGATCGATTCCATCTCTTCGTTGTGACGAATGACGACGCCTTGATCTCGCAAGTGATAGGAAAGCGCATCGATGATTTCATCGTCGAGAAACTCCAAGAGCTGATCCCGCGTGTTGACTAGGTTGACCTTGCATTCAAGGTTGCGAAACATCGAAGCGTATTCGGTGCCAATTACCCCCGCGCCATAGACCGTGATCGACGATGGCTTTTCCTTCAAATCAATGATCGTATCGCTGTCAAAAATCCGCGGATGATTGAAATCAACTCCCGCAGGACGAAACGGACGAGTTCCCGATGCGATCACAAAGTGCGAAGACGTATGCTTGCGACCGTCCACTTCAACCGTGTGATCGTCCACGAACTTTGCGATCCCGGTCATGATCGGGACGTTGTTTCGTTCGTAAAACGACTGCCGCATCGCGACTTGGCGATTGATGATCGTTTGGCTTCCTCGACGAAGCTGATCCATCGTTGGACTGAAATGAATCCCCATCTCCTGAACCACGGGATTGTTCAGAAACTTAACCGTATTCGTGATCGCGTAGCGCAACGCCTTACTGGGGATGGTTCCGCGGTGAGTGCAGCTTCCGCCAATCTGCGAGTAACTTTCAGCAACCGCAACTCGGCGGCCCCCTTTGGTCGCCTGCATCGCCGCCCCTTCACCGCCAGGACCGGTGCCGATGACGAATAGGTCAAAATCGTAGTTATTGTCAATCATCGCGCCGCTATTGTTGTCGAGTAACCAACGCTATCGTGTGCGTCGGGGAAACGAAAATGAGTCACCTACTGAACCCGAATACAACGGTTTTACGATGTTACTGTCCTGCGTCCAGTCCCACGTCACGTTTGCCGACGTTTCTGACAACTTTCGCCGCGCTACCCAGTGGTTAATGCAAGCCGGCGACAAGAACGCAGACGTTGTCGTTTTACCAGAATGCATGTTGACCGGATACGGTTTTGAAAGTCGCGAAGAGGCACTTGCCCAGGCCATGACCGTCGGTGATCCCTCATGGGATACCCTCACATCCCTTTGTAAATCATACGGCAAACTACACGTCGTCATCGGATTCTTGGAACGAGAAGAGATCGGTGACGAGATCAAATTGTTCAACGCATCGGCTCTTATCGGTCCTGGCGGGATGATCGCGACTTATCGTAAAGTACATCTTCCTTATCTTGGCGTTGATCGCTTTGTTGATCGCGGCAACCGACCGTATGTAACCCATCAAGCAGGTGAGGCTCGTATCGGATTGGCGATCTGCTACGACTGTTCCTTTCCCGAGCCGATGCGAGTCCTTGGACTTGCCGGCGCCGACATCATCGCGCTACCTACGAATTGGCCCATTACAGCCGCCCGTACCGCCGATATTGTCCCCCCGGCGCGAAGCATGGAAAACCACCTGTACTTCGTCGCCGCCAATCGTGTTGGCGAAGAACGCGGCTTTAAGTATTGCGGCCGAAGTTCAATCTGTGGTCCCGATGGCGTCGAACTAGCTCGCGCGGCGAGTGACTCTGAACAGATTCTGTTTGCTGAAGTTGATTTGGCTAGAGCCAGAAACAAACGGATCGAACGAACGCCTGGGGCTCACGTGATCGATCGTTTCGCCGATCGTCAACCAAGTTTTTACGGCGACATTATCGACGGCTAAAGTTGCTTTGCGAGCACCGCGTAGGCTCCTTTCCGCGTGCGGCCAATCAACAGCGTTAGCCGATCATGTGAATTCGATGTCTTTGCATTCAGCGACCTCATAAGAGCGGCTGGATCGTGATCGGTGTTCCGAACCTTGATCGAATGGAGGCGAGCGGAATTCTGAGCAAGCTGTTTTCGAATCTGCTTGATATCGGCTGGGCCGCCCCATGTTACTTCGAAGCACTGCATCAACAATCGATTGTCGGGCGGCTCATCACTCGCAAAAAAACCACTCGGTTCCCCGAGGCAGCTCAATCCGTTCTGCGTTCCAAACGCGACCGACAATCCACTTGCACGAACGGCCGGATCGAAGTCAACGATGTAACGCAGCGGTGAATCGATTGTCCGTACTACCTCTCTGTCTCCGGTGCAGTCCGTTGATTCGAACACTTGGCGAGTTCCATCTCGCATCAATCGCACAGCGGAGCGATGACCTCGCCGCAGTTCGGCTTTGTCAATGCAATCACCTACAAGCAGCGTCTGTTCTCGGACGCTGCCTTTAAGGCTGATCCATTGGCGATGGGTGTTTACTGAATCGACTTCGTTTAGCACAGCCGCAGGTGCAAGTTTCACGATACTTGACGGTGATGATGCGATCACCGACAAGACAAACCCGAATGACGGCTCATAGGCTTCGGGGGCAGTCGTCCTGCGGTCGCGTGGTCGACGATCGGGATCGATATGAATACCGATTCGCGGATCTGCAAATTGCTGGGACCGGAAGTACGTTGTCACATCGGCGGAAACGACGACCGCCGACGTTCCCTTGATTTGACGCAGATTCTCGGCCGCCATCGTCGTCATTCTCGGGTCGCGATCGATCGTAATGACCGGGCCACGCTTCGCAAATGCCATCGCATCCCCGCCGATGCCACCGCACAGGTCAATCACCACGCGATCGCCCATCAGCGAAGCTTTGTAATTGGCCACGACTTGATCGCTTGCTTGCTCGATCGAGCGGGCGGTCGCCATCCAGATTCCCTCGCCAAACTTCTTGGCAGCTTTGCCTTGGACCGCCGCGATGTCGATCAGTTCGCGAGTAAGCTCGTCGCCAACCTGTTTGCGCAGCGCCAAGATCGTTGCTGGTGTGACTGGCTCCACGGCAAGCTTAGAGATAAGAAAGCGATATTGGTCAAGCCTTAGCATTGCGCAAGATCCGCAAGCAAGTCGCGGGTACCGAGAAGACATGCCAATAGACCGCTGACCTGCGGTAACGCTTCCTCGGACACTTGTTTCCCGATCATTTGCGTAATACTTGAATTCAGGGGCCAAAAGTTCGAAATTATCAATCAATCTGAACAGTCAAGTCGCTTGCATCCGATGACGGGAGTATACAATGATCGCTCTAGCTTCAACGAGCTAGATCCCACCTAGACTGACCCACCCGCCAGAGTTGCTTTTACGCCCGCCGAAAATTCCCGTTTGTTTACATGGCCCTGGGGCACTGCGTACCCCTCGCTATGATCGGAATGATAGGCATTACGGTCCTTTTTCACTTAGAATGAGCGATCTGTAACCCCACGTGTAGTAATATATGAATGAGGCAGCGAATCCGTGATGCGACGCCGTAGACGATATTACCCGATACAGGGCACGACGAATCTTGTTGTCGCCATTTGTGTTATCGCTGGGACCCATCTGTCAGCCGCACTGTCCGCTGAATCCACGACAGTTGAATCGCTGAGTCAGATTAATTCTTCAGAACTGAGTGAATCTCAGCGGGAAAATCTGCTCGCTCATGGTGCAAAACTATTCGCGTCCCAGTGCGCGTCCTGTCATGGCGATAACGGACTGGGCGTCAAAGGCGCTTACGAATCGGCGTTGGCGGGGGATCGATCGATTAAAGAGCTTGCCAAAGCAATCGATGAGACCATGCCCGAAGGCGAGCCTGAGTTGTGCGTTGGCGAAGACGCCTATGCAACTGCTTTCTATGCCTACGAAAAGTTCTACAGCGAAACCGCCCAGCTTCGAAACGCACCTCCGCGTGCGGCGCTTGCTAGATTGACGGGGGAGCAGTTTCGTCAAAGCCTGGTCGACATTTACACTCACTTTCGGCAGCGGAATCAAGTCGGCACCGAACGCGGCTTGAACGCCATCTATTTTAATCACAGCGGTTGGAAGGATGACAAAAAAGCGTTTGAAAGAGTGGATGCAAAGATCGACTATGACTTCGGGATGGAGAGCCCTGGTGAAGGCATTGAAAGCAAAAAGTTTGCGATCTATTGGAACGGAGGCCTGCTTGTTCCCGAAACCGGCCGATACGAAGTGATTGCGCGTGGAATGGGTGCGTTTAAGGTGTTCCTTGTCGATACTGAAACACCTTTCTTTGACAACCATGTCCAATCGGGCGACACGGCTGAGTTCAAAAAGAGTATTGAGCTGCTAGGAGGACGCCTTTATCCGTTCCGAATGGAGTTCTTCAAACGGGAAAGAAAAACCGGCGACGTCCCGGCTAGTTTTTCGCTTTCGTGGAAACGCCCAGGGGGAATCGAGGAAGTGATTCCTACGCGATGTCTGGTGCCTGGTTGGTTTGAACAATCGTTCGCACCCCAAGTTCAACTGCCTGCCGATGATCGAAGCGCCGGTTACGAACGCGGTTCGACGATCAGTCGCGAATGGGACGAAGCGACCACCAAGGGTGCCGTTGAATTCGCCGATACCGTTGCGAGCGACTTGTGGCCTCGATATTCAAAGCAACGGCGTAAGAAGAAGGATGCCCCCGAAGGCCGAGAGTTGTTGCGAGAATTTGCGTACGAGTTCGTTGACGTGTCGTTGCGTCGTCCGGCTGGAGATGCGGTTCGCAAGAGTTACGTCGATGACCAACTGGCCGCTACCGAAGACGACAATGAAGCCGTTCGTAGGATCGTGATTCTGACGTTGAAATCCCCTTGGTTTTTGTATCCAGCAATCAATCAAGGCATCTCGCCTGACTTCCAAAACTCTTCGCGACTCGCCATGACGTTGTGGGATTCGGTCCCAGATGCTCAGCTTTGGAAAGATGCTGAAAAAGGTAGTTTGAACAAGGAACAACAAATTCGTGATGCGGCTTGGCGAATTCTTGAAGACCCACGGACCAAAGCAAAGACTCGGGAAGCATTGCATCATTGGTTGAATCTTTCGCACGTCGGTGAATTAACCAAGAGCGAAGAATCGTTCCCTGGATTTGATGCCCAGTTAGTCAGCGATTTACGCATGTCGCTTGATCTGTTTCTGGACTCTATTGTATGGAGCGAACCGAGCGATTTTCGTCAACTTCTCCAGTCTGATTGGGCCTACACGTCGGAGCGTATGGCAAAGTTTTATGGCGACGACTGGAAGCCGACTGGTGATGGCCAAGATGGTGATTTTTCACGAACACCTTCTAATTCAATTCTCCGCTCCGGCGTGCTTACACATCCGTTGATCATGAGCGCGTTGGCCTACAACGAGTCAACTTCGCCGATTCATCGCGGTGTATTTTTAACTCGGTTTATGCTGGGTCGTGTGATGCGACCGCCTGCCGACGCGTTTGCCCCGCTGAGTCCGGCTCTTCACGCAGACCTGACAACCCGTGAACGTGTTCAATTGCAAACCGGGATCTCCGCATGTCAGTCCTGCCATAGCGTCATCAACGCGCTCGGATTTAGTCTTGAGCAGTACGATGCCGTTGGGAAATGGCAAGCAGAGGAACGCTCCAAGCCGATCGATGCGACAGGCAGCTACGTCGACCGTCAAGGCAAAGAAATTGACTTTAATGGAGCCAGAGAACTGTCCCAGTACTTGATCAACAGCGATGATGCTCAGAACGCATTCATCAACCGAATGTTCTTGCATTTTGTGAAGCAGCCGATCGGGGCTTATGGCCCAGACCGATTGGAATCGATGAAGAACAAGTTCCGCGAAAGCAATTTCAACATTCGTAAATTGATCATCGAGATTGCCGTCGTAGCAGCAATGGGGCCGACACCGCAAGAGTCCGCGTGAGCAAAGCCTAACTCCAACGTTTTAGAAAAATTTGAAGGAAGACGAAGACAATGAGCACACTCAACAATCCTACCAATCGCCGCGAGTTTCTTCGTCGTACCGGAATTACCGCCGCTGCACTCCCGTTGTTCATGAACCTTTCAAGCTTGGGATGGGCTTCGACCACGACAAAGCGAAAGCGGCTCGTGGTCGTATTCACGCCCAACGGCGTTATTCCGGAACACTTTTGGCCTGAAGCAGAAGGAAAATTGGAAGCGTTCAAACGCATTCTACAGCCGCTCGAACCGTTTCGAGACCAAACGCTGACATTGCACGGTCTGTGTGACAAAATCCGTGGCGACGGCGATGGTCATATGCGAGGCATTGGATGCTTGCTGACCGGCATCGAGCTCTTCCCCGGTGATATCCAAGGTGGAAGTGATACGCCCGCGGGTTGGTCTCGTGGGATTTCGATTGATCAACATCTCAAGGGATTGCTGCAGAAAGATCCCGCGACACAAACCCGCTTCGGATCGCTTGAGTTTGGCGTGATGGTTCCTGATCGCGCCGATACGTGGACCAGAATGTGTTATGCAGGCCCCAATCAACCGGTGGCACCGATCAACGATCCTTACCAAATGTTCGACAAGCTTTACGGGCAGATCAAAGATCGCGAAACGATATCGAGCGTGCTGGATGACTTAAGTGAAGACTTTAGAAAAGTCGAAGCAATGCTTAGCGCTGAAGATCGCCAACTCCTGCAGCAGCACGCCACGATGATTCGAGATCTGGAAAAGGAAATGCGTCAGGAGAAGGAACTGGAAGCGACCAAGAAAGACCTTGGTCATGCAGTTCCAGAAATGCCCCAGGGAGTCGAAAAAGAAAACGACAACATGCCACAACTCAGCCGAATGCAGATCGACCTGATGGTCAATGCATTCGCCGCCGACTTTAACCGCGTAGCCACATTACAGTACACAAACAGCGTCGGCGGTGCCAAGTTGAAGTGGATCGGTGTCGACGAGGGACACCACGAACTGTCCCACGAACCAGACTCGAACGAGGATGCTTACGAAAAGCTTACGAAAATCAATGTTTGGTTCTGCGAGCAAATCGCCTATTTGTCGAAGCGTTTGTCGGAAACACCGGAACCAGGCGGCGAAGGATCAATGCTCGATCATACGACGATCATTTGGACCAATGAACTCGGCAAAGGCAACTCACATACTCTGAATGACATTCCGTTCGTTCTTGTCGGTGGTGGACTTGGTTTCAAGACTGGTCAAGCGAAGAAGTTCGACAACCTCGCACACAATCGCTTGCTACTTAGTATTAACGAGGCAATGGGATACCCAAGTACAACGTTCGGTAATCCAGACTACTGCAGTGATGGCCCATTGACAGGGCTTGTGTAGAATCGCGTTGGTCTTTGGCTAACTGTTTCAGCGTCGTTTATTGTGTTTCTTTGCGTTACACTTAAAGACTTGCTAAAATTAGTCTCAGCGCTCAACTGTCCCGTCAACCATTGACACCCACCCCCGACCTAAACGTTTTGTTTTCCCGTGTAGGAATCCGATCATGACCCAGCCTTGGCGAATTACACGTCGAACTTTGCTCCGCGGAACCGGAGCCGCAGTTGCTCTTCCCTGGCTTGATTCAATGATCCCGGCGATGGCCAGCAATGTCGCTGCTGGCCCCCCGGTCAGGCTTGCTTTTTTCTACGTCCCCAATGGGGTCAATATGGCCGATTGGAGACCTGGTGAGTCGAAGGATCTAAACGAACTTCCGAAGACTCTGAAATCGCTCGAGCCCGTCAAAGACAAGGTGACAATGCTTAGCAACTTGGCTGCAGAACATTGTGAAGGTAAGTCTGCTGGTCACGAACCTGCCGGTGGAGGTTTCCTGGTCGGTGCAAAGTGCAAACATTCTGAAGAACCGGAGGTGGGAGGCATTTCGGTCGACCAACTTGCCGCTGGCGAGATCGGGCTAAAAACGCCCATTGACTCACTCGCCCTTGGTGTCGACCCAGGACATCGCGGTGACCACGGATACAGCGGTACCTACCTGTCACATATTTCATGGCGAAGCAAGACAACGCCAGCGGCTCTGGAGTTGAACCCCAAGGAATTGTTCGATCGACTCTTTCGCGGTAAGAAACCACAGCAACCGGACTGGACGAGACCTGTGACCGAAACGGCCTCGACGCTGCCAGAGTCGAATGTCGAAAAGAGCATTCTTGACTTGGTGCGCGACGACACCAAAGCGATGCAGCGCCAGCTTGGCTTCAGTGATAAACGAAAACTTGAGGAGTATCTTGATGGCCTAAGAAGCATAGAAAAGCGAATCGCGATCGCAGCCCAAGATAACGAATCTCACCATGCCGACGCGTTTCGTGATGCGCCTCCGCCAGGTGGTCATGATCTTGACGACGACGATGACACCCACTTCAAAGAGATCATTATCCCTAATGGCAAAGGCATTCCATCGGTTTACGCCGACCATGTGAACCTGATGCTCGACATCATGACTCTCGCGTTTCAAACCGACACGACGCGAATCGCCACTTTCATGTTTTCTTATGAAAAATCGGGTCGCGCCTACCCTGAAATCGATGCCCGTGGCTCTCACCATTCAACATCGCATCACCTAAGCAAAGAAGATAATCTAGCGCAGCTAACTCGAATCAACACGCATCACATGGAGCTTTTTGCTCGCATGCTCGTTCGCATGTCCGAGATCAAGGAAGGTGAAAACTCACTCCTTGATAACGTGATGATCTGCTACGGTGCCGGAATTAGCGATGGCAACAAACACAATCACGATGACTTGCCGATCCTTGTTGCGGGTGGCGCAGGAGGCACGCTTCGGGGTGGTCGACATCTCACTTTTGACGAAAAAACTCCGCTCTGTAATCTTTATGTCGACATGCTTCAACGAGCCGGCATCGATCGAAACAAGTTCGGCGACAGTACCAGTCGACTACAAGGACTGAGCTAGATGAAGCGGTATGATTGCCGCTACTGCATCACGAGTCTAGCGATTCGATCGATGTTGCTGGGTGTTGTTTATCTCGCCGGATTAAACCAGGCTCAAGCTCAACCGGGACTGGAGAATGACCCCCTTTCTTTTGATCGCAAGATCAGCGAACTGCTCAGGCGGCACTGCTATAAGTGTCACAACTCGGACGAAACAAGCGGCGATGTTGACCTTGCGAAAGATGACAACCCTCGACTGATTCTTGAAAACTCGCTGACTTGGCAAACGGCTTCCAAACTACTGCAATCTCACGAGATGCCACCGGAGGATTCGAAACAACCCTCCGGTGAAGAGCGCGAGTTAATCGTCAAGTTTCTCGATAAGACCCTCAACTCGGTCAAATGTGATGGCACTTTGGAACCAGGACTGCCAACCGTTCGTCGCCTCAATCGTACTGAATACAACCATAGCATTCGATTTCTTACAACCCTTGACCTCCGTCTTGCCGATGCGTTTCCTGCCGACGCATCCAGTTATGGATTTGCAAACATCGCCGTATCGCTAACGCTGACTCCGGTGCAAGTCGAGCAGTACTATGCGGCCGCAAAGACCGTCGTTAAAAAACTGATCGAGAGTAAATCATCGTCTTCAGCGGACGCCTACAATCACGTCTTCCTGGGTACGAAGGCGGGTGACGAATCGGGCTCGATTGAGGTTGACCGTAAACTCGCGCGGCAAACGATGGAGCGTTTTGCGACACTTGCTTTTCGCAGACCGGTTGAAGTTGATTGGATCGATCGGCTAATGACCGTATTCGATCGCTCTCAAGAGCAGAACTTGGATTACGATCAGTCGGTTGGAAATATGCTCGTCGCGGTACTCATCTCGCCGCGATTTTTGATGAGAGTCGAAGCCCCAAAGCCAGATGCAGATGAACCCTTCCCGATCGATGACTACGACCTTGCATCACGCCTAAGCTTCTTTCTATGGTCAGGTCCACCAGACGAAACCCTGCTCACGCTCGCTTCGAAGAAGACCTTGAGTAACGAAGACGTCCTCGACAGCCAAGTTTCGCGAATGCTCGCCGACCCGCGAAGTGACGCATTGATCGAAAACTTCTTTGTACCTTGGTTACAGTTTTCAGACCTCCAGTCGAAAAGACCGGACGCGATCGCGTTTCCGAACTACGACGAGAAGCTTCATGAGGCAATACTGGTCGAACCTCGTTTGGTCCTCCGCGACATCATACGATCGAACAAATCGATTACTCAGTTGATCGACGCGAACTACACCTATGCGAATGAAGTCCTCGCGCGTCATTACCGTCTTGACGCGATCCGTGGCAATGAGATGAGAAGGGTTAAGCTTACCGATCGTCGGCGCGGTGGCGTGATCACGATGGCGGCATTGCTGATGGCACAGGCCGATCCTGGACGAACGAATGTCCCTCGTCGTGGCAACTTCATGGCGGGAACCATTCTTGGTACCCCTTCGCCGCCGCCGCCGCCGGATGTTCCGGAATTGAAAGAACCTGAAGCATCCGATATGCCGTTGACTCTGCGTGAACGATTGGAAGAACATCGCAGCAATCCACAATGCGCGTCTTGTCATGCGAAAATCGATCCGCTTGGCTTTGGGCTTGAAAATTATGACGCGACGGGTGCTTGGCGAGATCAAGAGGTTGGCAAACCGATTGACTCATCGGGCGAATTGCCCGATGGACGACGATTCAATGGGCCCGTTGAATTAAAGGAAATTCTGCTAAAGGAGAAGGACGAGTTTGCTAGAACACTCGCTTCGCAGATGCTTATCTATGCACTAGGCCGCGGCCCAATCCCCACCGACAAGTGCGTGATCGAT
>Ga0105045_10001043_pt1 | contig 22062 bp, 20 predicted proteins | sample MAT02_FD_78089 | JGI IMG/M metagenome (GOLD analysis project Ga0105045, IMG submission 78089) | Freshwater microbial communities from Lake Fryxell liftoff mats and glacier meltwater in Antarctica - MAT-02 (megahit assembly) | ecosystem: Environmental > Aquatic > Freshwater > Ice > Liftoff... | reverse complement strand
TGAGACCATTTCTGAAGTATTTAATGTGGCATATGGGGAAAGAACTACTTTGAAGGAATTGGTTGAAATATTGAAAATGACCTTGTCCAAGAAAGATCCCAAAATTGGAGATATTGAAATTTCTTATGGTCCAAATAGAGGAGGAGATATCCCTCATTCGCTGGCAAGTATTGAAAAGGCTAATAAAGTTTTGGGTTATGAACCGAAATATGATATAAACAAGGGGTTATCGGAAGCGACAAATTGGTATTTGAATCAGTATGTAATTTAAAAAACTATTTATTTTTATCGTTTAATTTCTAATTTGCTAACGAATAATTATGGAATCATTTTTTAGACCTTGGATTTTAAATGATTTTTTGACTAAAATCATTTTCTTAAGTACGGATAATTGAAATATTATTTCTATACTAAATTATTAATTATGGGAATGATATGGTAGACAAGCTTGCAAGTTCAAAACGTCTCGCCAAAAATTCTTTTTTGCTTTATATAAGAATGATAATTGTGATGATTATCAACTTATATGTAGTGAGGGTTGTTTTGAAATCACTAGGAGTGGAAGATTTTGGTATTTATGATGTAGTTTCAGGAATAGTAACCTTGCTAATAAGTCTTAGCAATGTATTTTCAACAGCAACACAGAGGTTCTATTCTTCCTACATTGGAGAAGATAAGGTGAAAAATTTGACCTCGATTTTCTCTGCTAGTATAAATATTTATTTAATTTTGTCAATTATTGCGGTTCTACTAGGAGAAACAATTGGATTGTGGTTTATAAATACAAAATTGGTCATCCCATATGATAGAATTGTAGCCGCAAATTGGATCTATCAGTTTTCTATTTTTTCTCTTATTTTAACATTTTTGCAAATCCCGTATCTTGCCGCAATGATTGCAAATGAAAACTTGGGAGTTTTTGCTTTGATAAGTACTTCTGAGTCTATATTAAAGTTAGTTACTGTATTGTTAATTTTTAATATAAACGGAGATGGGTTAGTTATTTATGGTTTAACTCTTTTTCTAATTTCCATTATTGTCTTCTTTTTTTATGTCATAATTGGTCATATGAAATATGAAGAGTGCCGTTACCACAGGAAAGTAGAAAAAAATCTATTAAAGGAAATGATATCTTTTTCTGGGTGGTCACTATTCGGATCAGTTGCAGGAGTAAGTATTAATCAAGTTATAACAATTTTAATAAATATTTTCTTCGGACCCTCAGTTAATGCTGCAAGAGCTATTTCAATACAATTCAGTTTGGCATTAACTTCTTTAACATCAAGTTTTTTACTAGCCGTTAGGCCTCAAATGATAAAATCATATGCAGAGGGATCATTTTTATATCTCAATAAGCTTTTTAACCTGAGTAATAAATTGATTTATTTTAGTTTATTAATAGTTTGTCTCCCTCTTATTTTTGAAATGAATATAATTTTATTTTTTTGGTTGAATTATGTTGACCCACAAACGGCGCTTTTTTCAAAATTGATTTTGGTATATGCCTTAATCATGTCTTTGAACAATCCCATTTCGATTATCATTCAGGCCACCGGCCATGTGAAAGAATATCATATTGCAGTTGAGGCTATTACACTTCTTTGTGCTCCGGTTACTTTTTTTCTTTTTAAACTAGGTTATCCAGCCTATTCTACTTATGCAGTTATGATTATTGCTACTATATTGGCTCATGGTGTTAGGTTGATTTTATTAGAAAAATTTTATCCTGCATTCAATTTCTCTCATTACATCAAATCCTTTTTATTACCCGCCACACTAATTACAGGTATTTCAGCATTTCTGATTTTCCTATTTTCAAATATTGATATTAACCCCCTTTTAAGATTATTACTCGAATTTGTTATATCAATTTTAACAATTACTATACTTCTCTATTTTTTGGGATTATCTAAAGCTGAAAAGCTTGAAATGAAAAACATCTTTAATTACTTAAAAACAAAAATAGCCGTTTAATGGCATCAGATTTAATTTTAAGTAATATCTGGCTTCTTTTCTTTGTTGCAGTTTGGCTTATAACTGTGATTTTATACCAAATAAAAAGAAGATATTTTGATGCCGGTAGTATTCTTTTACTATCATACTTTTTTTATTCAATTATTTCATTTGTATTATTTAATAGTGATTTTTATAAATTTAATGATATAAGGTTATTTCCTTTCATTTATTTATATTTAATGTTAATGCTGGCATTTTGGCCGGTATTGAAGTATGATGTTCAAAAAATACATGAAATTCAAAAACCTCCTAATCTTTATCTTAACATATTGATAATAACCTTTATTTTATCATCAACAATTCAATTACCTGAAATTATATTGGAATTTAGTTCGAGCATATTTCAATTGTTGTTAGTTTCTACAGGTGGGCAAGATTTGTATAATGATGCGATGGCTGATAGTTATTCGCTAGGAGACGGTGCAATTGCCAATCTTCCATCAATTATTTCAAATGCCTATGGAAATTTTGGGATTTTATTATTTTTTTACTATTTGACGCTTCCCAAAAGAAATAAAATCATCGTGGTTGGTTTATTTTTATCTTGTCTTATTAGTATTTTAAATAATATTTCGTTAGGTCAAAGAGGCCCAATCGCTGAAATCTTGTTATCTATAATAATAACTTATTTTGCGTTACGAAAATTTCTTCAACCAAGTGTAAACCGAATAATAAAAATCTTGGGAATAATTTTATTAGTTGCTGCCACTATCCCAATCATTGCATTAACCAATAGTCGTTTTGGAGAAAGTCTTGGAGGTTCAAATTCGTCTGTTTATTTTTATTTAGGTCAAGAAAATTTATTTTTTAATAATTATGGATTAGATAATGGAGGTATTAGGTATGGTGATAGAACTATTCCACTATTTAAAAGAATCTTGGGTTTTGAAAATGTCCCTAAAAATTTTTGGGAAAGAAGAGAAAAATATCCTTATTTATATATCAATGATGAAGTATTTATTGGTTTTGTAGGAGATTTCACACTAGATTATGGTCCTTTTATAGCGGCTTTTCTATTTATAATTTTTTCGATTTTCGTTACAAAAAGTACTAAAATTAGAAATGGCAAAATTTTATTCCACCAATTAATTCTCCTACACTTTGTAATTAGTGTATGTATGTTGGGAGGAATGAAACTTTACCCCTTCTCCGACGTTGGAGGCAACTTACAGCTTGTTGTATATTTTTTGCTATATATTTTTTTCAGGCTCGACTATGAATTTCGAACTAAAAGGACCCTAGAAATTACACAGAGCACTAATCAATAAATAAAAAACGTTTAACACTTCAATTCCAATTAGAATGTTTTCAAATAGTGAATTTCCATTGTTTACTGTTATTATCCCACAGAAAGATAGAGCCGAGTATTTAATTCATACTCTGCGTACATGTATTATTCAAGATTATCCAAATTTTGAAGTTCTTGTTTCAGATGACTGTAGTCAAGATAATTCAGTCGATGTTGTACGTGAATTAATTAACAAAGATCCTAGAATAAGATTGTTTGCTCATGAAAAACATTTGGGTATGAGAGCAAATTTTGAGTTTGCGCTTAGTATGGTAAAACCGGGTTATGTTATGGCATTAGGAGGTGATGATGGATTAGTTCCAGGATGTATTTCGCGTATGTTTGAGATTTTAAAATCAACTAAAAGAGAATTATTAACTTGGACCCCCGGTGGCTTTACCTATTCCGATTATGAATACGGAAAAAACATATTTTATCTTAGGAGAAAGAAACAAACAGGTATAAAATTCATCAAATCCGAAGATTTTTTAAATAAATTATCGAAAACCTTTTTATACCAAGTCGATGAATGTCCGATGCTATTTATGAAAGCAGTTGTTTCTACTGAATTAATAAATAGGGTAAAATCAAGAACAAAAGATAATAGTTTTTATTATTGTGCAACGCCTGATGGATTTTCCGGGGTTGTTTTAGCAGGAGAAGTAGAAGATTATGCATTTACTTATGAACCTTTGTCCATTGGTGGATCTACTATTAAATCTCAAGGAAGAAATTATCAAAGGACCGACGAAAAATCTAGAAAAGAAGCAGAACAATTTTTTAAAGACAATTTTGAAAGAAGAATGCATCCTGAACTGGCCGATCAACACTATTCACCACTTGTTACGTTGATGGCTGCAGATTATCTATTAACAGCAAGAGATTTACCTGGTTGGCCTGGAAGATTCGAATCCATATCTTTTGAAAATCTTATACGTGCTACTTTTAAATTTATTGAAACAAGTTCATTTGAAAAAGATGTGTTGGTAAGAGAATTAAAGATCCTTATGGAAATTTCTAAACATCATGGTTTATTAAATTTATTCAATGAACTTTTAAGTAACACAAAAATAAAAGTATCTCAAAAGGATGAAGTTTATGGTTTTCTTTTAACGCAATCTATTCGGTTTGAAGGAACAGAATTAGGGATTCACAATATTTTTGATGCTTCTTTGGCTACAAACTTTGTATATAGTGCATATAACAATTTGTCATTCAACTCGGCTTTTATATGGCTTAAAAATACATTTAAAGTAATTATCAGGAAAAAGAAATTTAAAAGTGAAAAATTACCAAAAATTAATTAAAAATTTAAATTATGTCATTATTCAAAAATAAAACACTATTAATAACAGGAGGCACAGGTTCTTTTGGAAATGCAGTTTTAACAAGGTTCCTCAATACAGATATAGGGGAGATTCGCATTTTTTCGCGTGATGAAAAAAAGCAAGATGATATGCGCCACGATTTTCAAGTCAAAATGCCGGAGTCTTCAGATAAGATAAAATTTTATATTGGAGATGTAAGGGATTTATCAAGTGTTAAAAATGCCATGCATGGTGTAAATTTTATTTTCCATGCAGCAGCCCTAAAACAAGTACCTTCATGTGAATTCTTTCCAATTGAAGCAGTAAAAACGAATGTATTGGGAACTGATAATGTTCTTACAGCAGCAATTGATGCCGAAGTTGAAACTGTCATTTGTCTTTCTACTGATAAAGCTGCTTATCCTGTTAATGCAATGGGCACCTCCAAGGCAATGATGGAGAAAGTTATTGTTGCTAAATCACGGATTGTTAGTCCTGAAAAGACAAAAATTTGTTGCACTCGTTACGGAAATGTAATAGGTTCTCGTGGTTCTGTTATACCTCTTTGGATAGATCAAATAAAAAATGGATTACCAATAACATTGACAGAGCCTTCTATGACCCGATTTATTATGTCACTTGACGAAGCTATAGACTTAGTCCTTTTTGCGTTCAATTATGGTATATCAGGAGATATTCTCGTTCAAAAAGCACCTTCTTGTACAATAAAAATTCAAGCAGAGGCAATTTGTGAACTGTTTGGTGGCAATAAAAACAATATAAAGAAAATCGGAATTCGACATGGTGAGAAAATGTATGAAACTCTATTAACTAATGAAGAATGTGCCCACGCGATTGATTTGGGAAATTTTTATCGGGTTCCATGTGATAAAAGAGATTTAAATTATGCCAAGTATTTTATTGATGGAGATACTGATCGTAATTTATTAAAAGAATTTAATAGTAATAATACTGAGCTATTGGAGCTTGATCAAGTCATAAATAAATTGAAAGCTATTGCTTCGATACATGAATTAATGTAAAATTTAGAATTAAGGTTATATGAAATTTCTTGTTTTGGGTTGTAATGGCATGGCCGGGCATACTGTTTCGTTGTATTTATTTGAGCAAGGTCATGATGTTTTAGGATTTAGCAAATCAAAATCAAATTATTTTGAATCTGTTGAAGGTGATGCTTTTGATACGCAGTTATTAAGAAGGTTGGTTACAAATAATAATTTCGATAGTATTATTAATTGCATTGGTGTTTTAAATGATTTTGCAGAAACGAGTAAAGCATCAGCAATTTATTTAAATTCTTATCTACCCCATTTTTTAGCAGAAATTACTCAGAACTCGGATACCCAAATAATTCAAATGAGTACTGATTGTGTTTTTTCAGGAAAACGAGGAAATTATAAAGAATATGATTTCCGTGATGGAGATACTTTTTATGACCGGTCAAAAGCTCTAGGAGAACTCAATGATAACAAAAATATCACTTTACGAAATTCGATTATTGGACCGGACATTAATTCTAATGGAATTGGACTTCTTAATTGGTTCATGCAACAACATGGTGGAGTCAAAGGTTATAAAAGTTCTATCTGGACAGGACAAACGACATTACAGCTCGCAAAGACTATGGAATATGCTGCTAAGGAAAAGGCATCAGGCTTAATTAATGCTGTACCGGAATCTTCCATTAGTAAATATGATTTACTTAAATTGCTAAATAAGTATTTAAGAAATAAATCTCTTAATATCATACCTGTTGAGGGAATCACTGCCGATAAGTCTCTCAAACGAACAAACTATGATTTTATATTCCAAATACCTACATATGAAACTATGATAGCAGAAATGGCAGTTTGGATTAAAAACCATAAGAAATTGTATCCACATTATAATATAAATTTTTGAGGTATGAAAAAAATTAAACTTATGACAATCGTAGGTACTCGACCTGAAATTGTAAAGTTGTCCGCAATAATAAAAAAATGTGATGTTTTTTTTGATCATCTTCTTGTTCACACTGGACAGAATTATGATTATACTTTAAATCAGGTTTTCTTTGAAGATCTAGGGTTAAGAGAACCTAACTACTACCTAGAAGTGGTAGGAGAGAATCTTGGACAAACTATGGGAAATGTAATAGCCAGATCCTATGAATTAATGGAAAAAATTGAACCTGATGCAATATTAGTTTTAGGAGACACAAATTCCTGTTTATGCGTAATTGCCTCCAAGCGACTAAAAATCCCCACATTCCATATGGAAGCTGGTAATCGTTGTAAAGATGAAAATTTACCGGAAGAAGTTATCCGCCGAATTGTGGATATTACAAGTGATGTTAATTTATGTTACTCTGAGAATGCACGTCGTTATATATTAGATTCAGGTGTAAAGCCTGAATATACATTTGTGGTAGGTTCACCAATTGCTGAAGTTCTAAATTCCTTTTCACAGCAAATTGATGAAAGTAAGGTGTTGCAAAATCTTGGACTTCAAAAAGGTAATTATATTTTGCTTTCGGCACATAGAGAAGAAAATGTTGATATCGAATCAAATTTTCTGTCTTTAATGAATGCTATCAATGAAGTCGCAAAGGTTTATGACTTCCCTATTATTTATAGTTGCCATCCTCGGTCAAAAAAGTTTATTGAGTTACGGGGATTTAAGTTTCATAAAAATGTTGTTATACATAATCCATTGGGATTTTTCGATTACAATAAACTTCAAAAAAATGCATATTGTGTTATATCAGACAGTGGTACCCTTCCGGAAGAAAGTGCATACTTTCATTTTCCCGCTGTTTCAATAAGAACATCAACAGAACGACCCGAAGCATTGGAAAAAGGCGTTTTTACAATAGGATCCATTACATCGGATCAGATTTTTCAGGCAGTGGATATGGTTGTTAAAATGCAAGAAAATGGAGATTTCGCAAGTTCTGTTTCAGCTTATGTAGATACAAACGTTTCAGCTAAAGTAGTTAGACTAATTCAAAGCTACACCTATATTATAAATAAAATGGTTTGGCGAAAATCTTGAACGGCAAACCCTGAGTATTAAGTCTAAAATATTTTGGAATAATTAATTAACAAGCAAAAGAAATTTTAATTATATAATATGATCAATTTAACATACAGGGAATGTAATGTTAAGTTTAATTATTAATTCAGTTTTATTTCCTATGAGTCGAAACTGAAATATAATGACCTTTTATTTTTATATTAGAATTAAATTATTTTTAGTTTGGATTCGTTCTCCAAACATTTAAAAAAATCTGATTTTAAATAAATTATTTTTTTAGAAAGATTTTTTTGATTTTTTGTAAAATGTAAAAACTTGATTTAATGAAAAAGAAAAAAATACTAATTTTAACATCTGAATATCCTGACCCAAACAGTACATATGAAACTCAAGTGGTCCATTATTACGCAAAGGAATGGATTCAAATGGGATTTGAATTAAGAGTTATTCATTATAGATCAGTTTTCCCTTCTATTTTTTATTTCTTCGCAAGAATTTTGAGAAGATCAGTAGAGAAGATCTTTCAGACTGATTTTATACCTTACACTAAATTGAATTCTCGAGTTGAGTATAATTTTGAGGGTGTCAATGTCATTCGTCAACCTATTTTTAAGATTTTTCCTCATGTAAGATTTTTCCGGAGGACCATAAAAAAGCAGGCAAGGTTGGTTCATGCGGATAATAATGCTTTTGGATTTATTCCTGATATCATAATTGGCCATTTTGTTAATCCTCAATTACCATTAATTGCCGAACTAAAATCCTATTATCCAAATGTTAAGAGTTCATTAGTTTTTCATGAAAATCCTATTGTTATAAGCAGATTATTTGGCAATCAAACTTCCCTATATTTGGAAAAAATAGATTATTTAGGTTTTCGTTTTGCTGAAATGAAAAATGCCTTTGTCAGTATTTTTGGGAAAAATTATAAATTGTTTATTTGTCCTTCAGGAATTCCCGATCAATATATTTTACCAAGAGTTCCAACGGAAAAGTTTAAAAATGAAAAAATATCCTTTTGTTTTACAGGGATGTTGATCCCTTTGAAAAATATTGATATCATATTGGAAGCTATAAATCTGGCGTTTCCTAACAAAAAATTTTATTTAAAAATTTATGGTAAAGGGATGTTAAGGCAACAATTAGAAAAAAGAATTAAAGAACTAAAATTAGAGGATTGTGTTTCGCTTGAAGGTAAAGTACCAAGAGATGAAATTCAAAGTGCCCTTGCCAACATAGATGTTTTTGTAATGGTGAGTAAGCCCGAAGCCTTTGGATTGGTTTATGTTGAAGCTATGGGAAAAGGTTGCATTACTATTGGGACAAAAGGTCAAGGTATTGATGGGGTTATCAAAAACAATGAAAATGGGTTCCTTTGTGAGGCTAGAAATATTGAAGAGTTGAAAAGTCTGTTTGAGCATATAAGATCGATGAGGTATGAAGATAAAATTTTTATGGCTAAGAATGCATTAGAAACTGCGTCAGGACTTACAGATAGAAAAGTGGCTATTTCTTATTTGGAGAAAATAGAAGCTTTATAATTTTAAAAAAATGAAAGTAAGCGTAGAGCAAGTTAAAATTATTAATCTTCCCAAGATTGAAGATCAACGAGGAAATTTATCGTTTTTGGAATCTTTTAGTCATATTCCATTTCAAATTAAAAGGGCCTATTGGATATATGATGTGCCGGGAGGTCATGAAAGAGGGGGACATGCATTTAGGAATCAGAATGAGTTTATAATTGCCCTTTCGGGCAGTTTTGAAGTAATTGTTGACGACGGCGAAAGCAAAAAAATATACTTTTTAAACAGATCTTATAAAGGGGTTTTTATTCCTGCAGGACTATGGAGAGAAATGCGTGATTTTTCAACAAATTCGCTTGCTCTTGTATTAAGCTCCACTTTTTTTTCAGAAAATGATTATATCAGAAATTATGATACCTACTTAGATTTGAGAAAGAAATGAGAGAAACTACTGTTTTCAATTGTACAATAGTTGAATTATTTAAAGTTCACAATAGGGCAGGCAATATTACAGTTGTAGAATCAAATAAAGATATACCATTTCCTATTGAAAGAGTATATTATTTGTATGATGTACCGAGTGATGAGGAAAGGGGTGGTCATGCGCATAAAAAGTTATATCAATTAATTGTTGCTGCAAGTGGAAGCTTTACTATTACCTTAGATGATGGAAAAGTAAAGCGGTCTTTTATGTTAAATAATCCTAATAGGGGATTATTAATAACTCCGGGTATTTGGAGAGAACTCAGCGATTTTTCATCAGGTTCTGTGTGTTTAGTTTTAGCTTCTATGTTATATACAACAGATGATTACATTAGAGATTATAAAAGTTTTCTTGATTATAAAATATGATACATCAATTTTCTGATTGTCAGAAAGAGAATATTTCTGACAATACCAATATTTGGCAATTTGTCGTTGTTTTACCTGAAGCTGTAATTGGAGAAAACTGCAATATTTGCTCACACTGTTTTATTGAAAATGATGTTGTCATAGGGGATAATGTTACAGTTAAATGCGGTGTATATTTGTGGGATGGAATTACTATTGAGGATAATGTGCAAATTGGACCTAACGTAACATTTACAAACGATAAATACCCTAGATCAAAAAAATCATTCGAATTACAACGAACTACAATTAAAAAGAATGCCTCAATAGGTGCTGGTTCAATAATTCTTGGAGGAATAACTATAGGTGAAAATGCATTGATTGGAGCGGGAAGTGTTGTTACTAAAAATGTACCTGAAAACCAACTGTGGTACGGAAATCCTGCAAAATTTATAAGAAAAATTGAATAAATTATGATTCCTTTTTTAAACCTAAAAAAACTGAACGAGAAATTCTCTGATGAGATTAATATCGCAATAAATAATGTCATACAATCAGGCTGGTATTTACAAGGTAGGGCAAATAAAACTTTTGAAGAAAACTATTCAAAATATATAGGTTGCAAACATACAATTGGCGTTGCTAATGGGTTGGACGCATTAAGACTAATATTAAGGGCTTATATTGAAATAGGGCAATTCAAAGAATGGGATGAAGTAATTGTGCCTGCTAATACCTATATAGCTTCTGTATTGGCAATTACGGATAATAAATTGAAACCGGTTTTTGTAGAACCTGATCCCGAGACACTTCAAATCGACCCAAAAAGAATTGAAGATGCAATTACTGAAAAAACAAAAGCGATTATGATCGTTCATCTTTATGGAAAGTGTTCCTATACACCACATATAGGAGGAATTTGTAAAAAACATGGCTTAAAATTGATTGAAGATAATGCTCAAGCACATGGGTGTTTTGCTGGTATAAAAAGAACAGGGAGTATTGGAGATGCTTCTGGCCACAGTTTCTATCCTGGGAAAAATTTAGGTGCGTTTGGAGATGCAGGTGCGGTAACTACAAATGATGACCAATTGGCTTCAATAATTAGAGCCTTAGCCAATTATGGCTCAAAACTTAAATATGTCTGTGAATACCAAGGACTCAACAGTAGATTAGATGAAATTCAAGCGGCTATTTTAAATGTTAAATTGAAATATCTTGATGATGATAATGAAGCAAGGAGAGGAGTAGCGCGTCGCTATATGAATGAAATAAAACATCCTTTAATTCGCATTCCATCCCTTGAAGATTGGAATAGTCACGTTTTTCATCTTTTTCCTGTATTCACAGAGAAAAGAGATGCATTGCAAGCCTTTCTTTTAGAAAATGGTATTCAAACAGTTATCCATTACCCAATTCCTCCCCATAAACAGCAATGTTACAAAACTTACAACTCGCTTAATCTTCCAATTACTGAGAGAATTCATAACGAGGAACTTACTCTTCCAATAAGTCCAATATTGAGTCAAGAGGATATTTCTCAAATTATAGAAGTCGTCAATAAATGGTAGGTATTGGTAAGAGTGTTTGGTTAATCAATCCTGCTGCAATGCCTCCAAAATATGAGGTGAGAATTCAGACATTGAAACGTGCTCAATATCTTAGAACTCATGGTTACGATGTTACTATAATCAGCGGTAGTTATATTCATAATACAGATATTAACCTCATAAATAATAATGAATCGTATTTAACCGATATATATGAGGGTAATCAAAAATTTATTCATATCCGTAATTCTAATTACAATAATAATGGAATAGGTAGAATTTATAGTATTCTAGAGTTCTATTTAAGACTTTGGTGGCATTCCAGCAAATTGGGAAAACCAGATTTTATTTCACATCTAGCAGCTGTACCCTTTGGAAACATCACCTATTTTGTGGCTAAAAAATTAAAATCAAAGTTTATTGTTGATGTAGTTGATTTATGGCCGGAATCATTTGTAGCATATGGATTAATCTCTAAAAATAGCCCACTTTTGAAATTAGCCTATTTGGCTGAAAAATGGTTATATAATAGAGCTGATCTGCTTATTTTTTCTATGGAAGGAGGCAAGGATTATATAAAAGAAAAAAAATGGTCAATTGAACAAGGTGGAAATATTGACTTAAAAAAGGTTTTTTACATTAACAATGGTGTTGACTTAAAAGATTTCGAGCATAATAAATTAAATTATATTATTAAAGATCCTGATCTAGAAAACGAAGAGCTTTTTAAGGTAGTTTACTTGGGGTCAATTCGTCTTGCTAATAATGTGAAGAGACTAATTGAAGCTGCAGAACATTTGAAAAACCAGGGTTCAATAAAATTTTTAATCTATGGTGATGGTGAGGAAAGATTGGGTTTGGAATCTTATTGCCGAAATAAAGGTCTGAATAATGTAATATTCAAACAAAAATGGGTTGAATTAAAATATGTTCCTTATATTCTTAGTAAAAGTTCGTTGAACATATTGAATTATAAACCAAGTCAATTATTCCGTTTTGGAGCTAGTCAAAGTAAATCCTTTCAATACATGGCAAGTGGTAAACCAATTTGTGGGAATGTTGAGATGAATTATTGCCCAATAAAAAAGTATAATCTTGGCATAGCAAAGGAGTTTATAGATTCAAAATCCTATGCAGAAGCAATTGCTTCGTTTTACCTTATGGATAAATCAGAGTATGAAAAAATGTGCATTAATGCAAGGAAAGCAGCTGAAGATTATGATTATAGTAATTTGACAAAAAAATTTGTTGAATTGATAAATAAAGATTTTAAAGTTTAGATTCAAATGCAAGATCAAAACATAGTAATTATTGATTACGGAATGGGTAATATAGGTTCTATTGTCAATATGCTTAAATACTTGGGTTTTAAATCAACAGTCAGTTCGGATAAAGGAATTATTTCAAAAGCAGATAAAATTATTTTACCTGGTGTTGGTCATTTTGATCATGCTATAAAAAATATTGATAAGTTATTTTTAAGAGATGTTATAAATGAATCTGCCTTCATTAGAAAAACTCCTTTTTTAGGAATTTGTCTTGGAATGCAGCTAATGTGCAATTCAAGTGAGGAAGGCGTTTTACCTGGTTTGTCATTAATTGACGCAAGTGTTAATAAATTTGTTTTTCCTTTAGATACTAAACTTAAAGTTCCTCATATGGGGTGGAACTATATTGAAATTTGTAAAAAATCCAGGATTTTTGATTCTTTAGATGAGAAATCTAGATTTTACTTTGTTCACTCATATTATGTCAAATGTCAAAATGAAATAGATATTCTTTCAAAAACTACCTTTGGTGTAAACTATGTCTCTTCATTTGAAAAAGATAATATCATTGGTGTTCAATTCCATCCTGAAAAAAGCCATAGATTTGGGATTACATTATTCAAAAACTTTTTGGAAAGATACTGATGCTAAGTACGAGAGTTATACCTGTTTTATTATTGAGAGATGGAGGACTTGTAAAAACTGTTAAATTTTCGAAAGAAACATATTTAGGGGATCCCATAAATGCTGTAAAAATTTTTAATCAAAAAGAAGCTGATGAATTAGTTTTATTAGATATAGGTGCAACAAAAAATGGTTCAGGACCTAATTTTAGTCACATTAAGGAGATTGTTTCTGAAGCATTTATGCCTATTGGATATGGGGGAGGGGTTTCAAACATGGATCAAATTGAACAGTTGTTCAAGATTGGTGTCGAGAAAATCATATTGAATTCTGCCATTTTCGAGAATAAAAACCTTATTAAAGATGCTTCAAAAATTTATGGAAGTCAAAGTATAGTTGTTTCTTTGGATGTTAAAAAGGATTTTTGGGGTAAGCAAAAAATTTACTCCCATTCTGGCAATAAAAAACAAGATCTTGATATTTTAAGTGCATTTGAAATAATACAAGATTTGGGTTCAGGAGAATTAATTATCAACAGCATTGATAAAGATGGAACAATGCAGGGATATGATTTAGAACTAATTAACAAAGCGTCAAGTGTTCTTGACATTCCAGTTGTAGCTGTTGGAGGAGCTGGTTCCATAAAACATTTGGTTGAAGCGGTTAACGCTGGAGCGTCTGGAGTTGCTGCAGGTTCAATGTTTGTTTTTCAAGGAGTTCATAAGGCAGTATTGATTAGTTACATAACAGCAGAACAACTTAAGATGAATATGTCAATCAAGTGAATTATTAAAAAGATAAAATTATATGAGTGATATAAAAATATGTAGCAGATGTGTAATGGATGAAACTGCCATTGAAATTAATTTTGATGAAAATGGTGTTTGTAATTTTTGCCATCATTATGATGATGTTCTTGTAAAAGAAATATTTTCAAATAAAGGAGGTGAAGAAAAAATCCAGAAATTAATTTCTGAAATAAAAGAAAAAGGTAGAAACTCAAAATATGACTGCTTAATTGGATTAAGTGGTGGGGTTGATAGTTCCTATGTTGCTTATTTAGTAAGGAAAAAATATGGATTAAGAGTTTTTGCAGTTCATTTAGATAATGGTTGGAACACAGAATTGGCAGTGGCCAATGTAGAGCAAATAGTTAAAAGATTAGATATCGACCTTCAAACATATGTTTTAGATTGGAAGGAATTCAGAGACATTCAGCTTTCATTTTTAAAAGCTTCAATTTCAAATATAGAAATACCCACTGACCATGCAATTTGGGCATTATTGATTAAAACAGCTGCCAAAATGAAGATTCCATATATAATTGCAGGAAATAATGTAGTCACTGAGTCAATCATGCCAGAGTCTTGGCTTTATGGCTCAAAAGATTCTAAATTAATCAAGTCTATTCATAATAAGTTTGGTAAAGTTAAAATGAAAACATTCCCAAGTCTATCTACATTAGATTATGTGGATTATTTACTAGTCAGGGGAATTAGATGGGTTCCAATTTTGAACTATGTACATTATAATAAAGCTGAAGCGAAACAAATATTAATTGAGGAACTTGGATGGCGTGATTACGGAGGTAAACATTATGAATCTATCTTTACAAGATTCTTTCATGCTTATTATCTTCCTGTAAAATTTGGATATGATTTAAGAAAGTCATATTTGTCTGCATTAGTCTGTTCTGGACAAATATCAAGAGAAGAAGCCTTGGAAGAGATAAATAAACCACCTGCTTCAAAAGAAGTTTTGGATAACGATAGGGAATATGTTATTAAAAAACTAGGAATTACTGAATTAGAGTTTGACCAAATTTTACAATCTCCCAATAAAACCTATATGGATTATCCAAACAATGAAGCTATGTGGAAACGATTCAACAATGTTATTAAAATTGCAAGAAAAAGAATTACAAGAGTAGATTAAATATAATTTGTAGCTTCTAAGATTCACAAAATGAAATTTCCGGTTATTCTATTGTGAAGTTAAATTTCAGCTTTATTCCTAAAAATGAAAGAAAATCAAAATACTCATTTTATTTCTCTAAATCTATGTCTTTGGATAGATTTTTATGTCAGACACAAAAGTTTTTTTCATTTTGAATTAATAAGATAATATTTGCAAAGTTCCTTTTTATATTCAATGAAACAGACACCTACATTAAGGAAAGTTAAAGTAGAAGATTACAAAAAGTTAGCTAAAATCCATAAAGCTGCTTTTCCTGGTTTTTTTTTAACCTCCTTAGGGGTAGGTTTTTTGAATACATATTATTTATACAGTCTCAAAACTGAAGGAAGCGTGGCTTGTTGTGTAGTGAAAGATAATAATGAAATTTTGGGTTTTGCAGTAGGTTGTTTAGAAGCTAAAGGGTTCCATAAAAAGGTTTTTCTAAAATCTCCATTGGCATTTATTGGTAGCTTGTTAAGATCATTTTTTGCAAATCCAAAGATAATTATTAGGCTTTGGAGGAATTTAGAAAAAAAGGCTTCTAAAGATGATGATAAAAAATATTCAGAATTACTTTCTATAGCTGTGAGTCCTGAAAATAAAAGTAAAGGAATTGGGAAAATTTTGTTAGCTGGCTTTGAGGATGAAATAAAGAAACTGAAAGGAAAAAAAATTGCGCTTACAACTGATTTATCAGCAAATGAATCAGTCATTTCATTCTACGAAAAAAATGGATATTCAAAACACTTTCAATTTATTACTTATCCTAATAGATTAATGTTTAAAATGATCAAAGATTTATAATTTTCAGCGATTTTTTTACTACGTAAGTAAATTAAACATAATAATTATCCGCGGTTTCGCTTGTATTTCAAAAATTAAGGAGATTAGTTATAGCTAATAGACCATAGACGACTTTCGGCTGCCCACAGCCAAATATAGACCTCAACTTTGTTTTGTGAACTACTGGCAAGCAAGGCTAAATACTTGTAATACAAAGAAAAAATAACGTAAGAAATAAATTATCGAAACAATCATAAAGGCTGAAATTATAAATTCATCTTTAAATAAATCGTTTATAAATTAATATCTTTATCATTAATTTATTCAATCATATTTCTAAATCCTATCAGTAATTATTGTTAGATATTAAAAGACAAAAAATGAAAATACCATTTAGTTTACCTTTATTAGATAGCCTTGTAGAAAAGGAATTATTATCAACACTTTATGAAACAGGTTGGATAACTAGTGGTCCAAAAACAAAGGAATTCGAAGATGAGATTACTAACTTATGTCAATCCAATTATACAGTTTGCGTAAATTCTTGGACATCTGGAGCATTATTACTGTTTAGGTGGCTTGGATTTGGCCCCGAGGACGAAGTTATAGTCCCAGCATACACCTATGCGGCTACTGCATTGTCAGTGATAAACTCAGGCGTCAAATGTGTTTATGTTGATGTCAATGATGATTTCACCATTGATGTTGATATGATTGCTTCTAAAATCAATTCAAACACAAAAGCTATTATGCCGGTTGATCTTGGAGGATTTCCTGCAGATTATAAAAAGCTTTTAGAATTGTTAGACAGTAAAAAAGTGAAATCTATTTTTAATCCAAAAACAGATTTTCAAAAATCAATCGGTAGACCTTTAATCATTGCAGATGCTGCACATTCAATTGGAGCATTGATTGATGGGTTGCCTGCATCAAATTTTGCTGATTTTTCTATATTTTCTTTTCATTCAGTAAAAAACATAACAACTGGAGAAGGAGGTGCTATTACATTTAAATTATTTGGAAAAGAGCAAGATCTTGAAATTTACAGGCAAATTAAAATCCTTTCATTAAATGGTCAGACTAAAACAGCATTTGAAAAAAACCAACCGGGATCTTGGAGATATGACATCATTGATTGTGGTCTAAAAGTTAATTTACCTGATATTAATGCAGCTATTGGTCTATCCCAGATCAGAAGATATAAAAATGAATTGCTTGTTGAAAGAGAGAACATTTTTAATTACTACAACTCTTATTTTAAAGATAAAGATTGGGCAATCCTGCCACCGATTGAAATTGAGGGAAGAAAATCATCTTTTCATATTTATTTATTGAGGATTAAAGGATTTGATGAGTATCAAAGAGACGCTGTCATCACAAATTTGGGTCATAATGGAGTAGGAGTAAACGTACATTATATACCATTACCAATGTTAACTTATTTCAAGAAGATAGGACTAAAAATTGATGATTTCAAAAATTCTTATAAATTATACATGAATGAAATAAGTTTGCCGGTCTACAATGGACTTGGGCTAGATAGTTTAAAATTAATATGTGAAAAATTATCTGAAGAAGTAGAAAAGTCCATAATTAATATAAAATGAAAACTACAGAAGCCATAACTTACAGAGTAAAAAATATAAGGAATAATATCTTTGAAGTAGATTTAAAGACAAACCAAGTATTATTAGAGAATTCCATTAAAGGAAAAAATGTATTGGTAATAGGTGGAGCAGGCACAATTGGAAGTAACTATATAAAAGAAATGTTACGTTTTTTACCTAGTTCAATAATTGTTGTTGATGCTAATGAAAATGGTTTAGCTGAATTGGTCAGGGAATTGAGGAGTTCTAGTCTACTCAATTATAATCCATTGTTTATAACTTATCCAATTAATATTAATTCTGATACTTTTAACAAAATATTTGAAAAATATCAATTTGATATAGTAGCCAATTTTGCTGCACATAAACATGTTCGTTCCGAAAAAGATATAATTTCTATTGAAGCTCTTTTAAAAAACAATGTTTTGGGAGCAATAAAAATTCTAAATTTATGTGAAAAATATAATGTAAAAACATTTTTTTCCGTTTCAACGGACAAGGCTGCAAATCCTGTGAATATCATGGGTGCTTCTAAAGCTCTTATGGAGAAAATAATATTATCAAAGAAAAATTCCCTTAATGTTAAAACTGCTAGATTTGCCAATGTTGCATTTTCAAATGGGAGTTTATTAGATGGTTTCATAAATAGAATAGTGAAGCATCAGCCCTTGTCTTGTCCCGAAGATATAAGAAGGTTTTTTGTTTCTCCACAACAATCAGGTCAGATTTGTTTATTGGCTACTTTTTTAGGCGAAAGTGGGTTTGTTTTTTTTCCAAAACTAGATTTCAATTCAGAGCAATATTATTTTAAAGATTTAGCATTTGATTTTTTAAAAGCTAATGGATTTCAACCTTATATCACTAAATCAGAAGAGGAAGCCAAGTCTTTTGATTTTTTTAATAATCAAAATGAATATCCCATTTATTTATTTAAATCTGATACATCAGGAGAAAAGGAATATGAGGAGTTTTATACAGAAGATGATTTGTATTTTCTTGAAAAGTATAATTCTTTGGGATATTTAATTGGAGAGGAGGAAGAAATGAATCTTAGCAAAATTAAAGATGATTTTGATTCATTGTTTTGTAAGGATGGCTTAGGTAAATCTGATATTTTAGAATTGTTGGTTAAGTATGTCCAAACATTTACTTACAAAGAAGCCGGGAAAAATCTGGACCAAAAAATGTAATACTATGAAAAGAATTCTGGATTTAGTCATTGCTTTTATCGCTATTTTAGTTTTAATTCCAATATTTTTTATTGTATTTCCAATCCTACTTTTTACAGGAGAACATAAAGTATTTTATTTGCAGGATAGAGTTGGATATAAAAATAATTATTTTAAAATAATTAAATTTGCTACAATGCTTCAAAATAGTCCAAGTATAGGTACCGGTAGTTTGACTTTAAAAAATGATCCTAGAGTACTTCCAGTAGGAAAATTTCTCAGAAAAACCAAAATAAATGAATTGCCTCAACTTTTTAATGTGATTTTAGGAGATCTTTCAATTGTTGGTCCCCGGCCTCAAATGAAAGTAGACTTCGATAAATATTCTGAAGAAGTGAAAAACAGAATTTATGATATTAAACCTGGAATTACCGGGGTAGGGTCTATTATTTTCAGGGATGAAGAATCATTTCTCTCTTCATCTACTGAAGATCCACATGTTTTTTATACCCGTACAATTGCGCCCTACAAAGGAAAATTAGAAATATGGTATCAAGATAATCAAACTATTTTTCTTGATTTAAAAGTTATTTTTTTGACAATATGGGTCATTCTTTTCCCTAAAAGTAAGATTTACGAATCATTATTAGAAGGTATTCCAAAAAAGCCGTTTTGAAATTTTATTCAATAAATACTTAGGTTTAAATATAAAAATTTTACTTAGGTTTTTTAAATAAGAGTTAATTTAAAAATAGCTTTACTGGTATTATCGTGACATTAATCTCATATCAAATTACTATTTGGAAAAAAATTTACAGATTTTTTATTAAAAACTAAAAATATATTTATAATTGATTTCTTTAATTTAAATAGCTGTTTTTGATGAAATTAAATATCAGATTATTTGTAGTACTATTTATAATATTGATTTTAGGATCAAATGATGTTACAGCACAATCTCTTCAAACAAATATCCCTGTTTTAGAAGAGTATTTGAGAAGGAGCCAAGTATTAGGAGAATATAATTATCATGGGTTTTTATTAAGACCAATTTCCTTTTTGGACAGCTCATCCATAATTCATAAAAATTTCGAATTTAAGAATTTAGTGAACGGCAAAAACGGAAAAATTAAATTATTGCCTTTTTATTCAAGTACAGGTTATTCTCATGGAAGTCCTTACCCTGAAGTTTCTAATTTTGTGATGGCAAAAGGCTTACAAATATATGCTTCAGGAGGATTTTTTGCTTCTATAGGACCTTTTAGTTTTCAATTTCAGCCTGAGTTGATTTATGCTCAAAATCAATATTATCAAACTGGATTTAGTAAATCCACCAATACAGAGCAATTGGAAAGGTTTGGTGAAGGTGTTTATAAAAAAATATTACCTGGGCAGTCAAGTGTTAGATTAAATTTGGGTGCATTTTCCCTAGGAGCCTCGACAGAGAATATTTGGTGGGGCCCTGGTCAATTTAATTCTTTACTATTTTCAAACAATGCTTTTGGTTTTGAATATTTGACATTTAATACAAGAAAACCTGCAAAGACTATAATTGGGAGATTTGAAGGACAGTTGCTGGTAGGACGTCTATTAGGTTCAGATTTATCCACTTCATCCGTAGAAGGTTTGTTGGATGATTGGAGATATATGAATGGAATTTCTTTTTCTTACCAACCTAAATGGATTCCTGGTTTATATATTGGTGCATCAAGGGTTTTTCAACAATACAACTCATATAAAGGAAATTCTTTTGAAGATTACTTTCCAATATTTGAAGGATTACAAAAAGAAAGACTTTTAGAGGATTTTGAGGATCCTAGTGTATTTGATAAAAAAGGGATAGACCAACAATTGACCGGGTTTGTTCGATATGTAAATAGCAAAGCCAAAACTGAGTTGTATTTTGAATATGGAAGGAGGGATCATGCATATAATTGGAGAGAAGCGATATTAAACCCTGAACATGCAAGAGCCTATTTGTTTGGGTTTATTAAACTTTTTGAGGTAAAAGATGATGCATTTATTCAATTAAGGGGTGAAGTTTTACAGCAGCAAGAGTCCATCCATATAATAATTAGATATGATGGAACTGGTGGAGATACAAATTGGGGTGGTCATGGTACTGTATTACATGGATTCTCCCATAAAGGCCAAATGCTAGGTCCTGGAGTGGGCCCAAGTAGCAATGTTCAAACATTAGAAGGCGCTTGGGTTAAAGGTTTTAAAAAAATAGGTATAAGACTGGAGCGACTAAACAGACATCAAGATATTTATCAAAAAAGATTCCCAGACCCTTCTGAACAAGGGAGATGGGTTGATTTATCTGCTAGATTATTGGCAGATTGGCAATGGAACAATCTTATCCTTAGCTCAAATATCAATTTTGTTAATTCTCTCAACTACCAATGGCAACTTGCTCCGGAAAGTACTCCTGATTTTCCAAGCGGTGAAAATGTATTCTCGCTTCATTCTCAAGTGAGTCTGATTTACTTATTTAATAAATAAGCAATCGGTCAATGATCAAAATCACCGTAGTAGCTGGAGCAAGGCCTAATTTTATAAAGATTGCACCCATCATTCAGGCAATCCAAAAGCACCAAAGCCTTGGCGCTAAAATCAGTTTTAGACTCGTCCATACAGGTCAACATTATGACAAAAAAATGTCTGGTGATTTTTTTGAACAATTGAATATTCCCGATCCTGATGCCAATCTTGAAGCAGGAGGAGGGACGCAGGCTGAACAAACCGCCGCCATCATGATTGCTTTTGAAAAGGAATTGCAAGGTCATAGGCCCGACCTCGTGGTGGTGGTTGGTGATATAACCTCAACTTTGGCCTGTTCCATCACTGCAAAAAAAATGGGTATTGATGTTGCCCATGTAGAAGGCGGAATTCGTTCAGGAGACATGTCTATGCCCGAGGAGGTAAATCGAATTGTAACGGACAGTATTACAGATCATTTTTTTACTACATCTGAAATCGCCAATCAGCATCTAAGATCTGTCGGTGTAGCAGAGAATAGAATCCATTTTGTGGGAAATACAATGATTGATACGCTTTATGCCAATGAAAGTCGTTTTATCAAACCAAAAGGTTTGCAATTT
>Ga0105045_10001042_pt1 | contig 22075 bp, 16 predicted proteins | sample MAT02_FD_78089 | JGI IMG/M metagenome (GOLD analysis project Ga0105045, IMG submission 78089) | Freshwater microbial communities from Lake Fryxell liftoff mats and glacier meltwater in Antarctica - MAT-02 (megahit assembly) | ecosystem: Environmental > Aquatic > Freshwater > Ice > Liftoff... | reverse complement strand
CGTGGAGAAGGGGCAGCGTTATCTCTGCCATATTGATGGCTAAAGAAGGATAAAACTGGGATGATTCCTACAAATTCAAACAGGTAAATCATGGGTTTATCTATCCGCTTGTCAATAGTCTATCTACTTGTCAAGAAATGTGAAAGTCAAGAAATGTGAAAGTCAAGAAACGTAAAAGTCAAGGTGAGGATCTCTCAATCTATTTAGTCAAGAATGTAGAATTCTATCTGGGTTATTCATAGGATACTCGCAGCAAGGAAAGGTGTCAGTATTTGAGGAATACTTGCTTTGAGGAATACTTGCTTTGAGAGATCCTTGGCTGAGCTTGTGATCGACGAGTGCCCAACTGGGTAGTTGTTTAGATTAGGTCTAAGTTTTCCCACAAGTTGATAAAGAGATTGACGTGATTAGACGAAAATTAATGTTTCCAGAGCAACACTTTAACGAAAATCAATAAATCTACAGCCGCTCTGTGACCTATTTGTGAGCGGGGATCTCGTCACGAACCCATGAATATGGATGGATTCATGGATGGATTGAGATCCGGGTTGAGATCTTGGAGAACTTGAGATATGGCCTGTAACTAGCCCATGGTGAAATGGCTTTGCATCCGATAGCCCATGCCGCGAATGGTTTCGATGCAGTCGCTGCCCAGTTTTTTGCGGAGATAGCCCACATAGACATCGACAATATTAGAGCCAGTGTCGTAGCCGTATCCCCAAACCAGATCGAGCAATTGCTCGCGGCTGAGCACCTGGCCAGCATGGCGCATGAAGGTTTCGGCGAGGGTGAATTCTTGGGCGGAAAGGTCTACCAGTTGGCCTGCAACCTTTACTTGGCGCGTGTAGAGATCGAGCATAATCGACCCGAGTAGCAGGATGTTGTCGGCGGGGGGGGTACCGGTTTGGGTGGTTCGTAGTCTGGCTCGGATGCGGGCGAGCAGTTCTTCGAAGCGGAAGGGTTTGGTGACATAGTCATCGGCTCCGGCCTCAAACCCAGCGACTTTGTCGTGGATGTCATCCCGTGCGGTCAGGATGATGATGGGTAGGGTTAGCCCTTGGCCGCGCAGTTCGGCGAGCAGCGTCATGCCATCTTTATCGGGTAGCCCTAGATCCAAAATCATGAGGTCAAATTCACCCCCTAGGGCGAGATTGATGGCGCGATCGCCATCAGGGGCGTAGGTTGTGGTGTACCCATTGGCCTGCAAGCCTTTTTCGAGGAACGAGGCGATGCGCGGTTCATCTTCGACAATCAAGATGCGGTTCATGGGTGCAACTCCTGGATCGGTTTGAGGGGTAACACAAGGGTGAAGGTAGAACCTTGGTGGGGCTGGCTAGAGAGGGTGATGTGACCGCCGTGGGCGTGGGCGATCGCCCTGACAATGGCCAAGCCTAGACCCGTGCCATCGGCGCGCCGATGGCGACTCGTGCCCCTAAAAAAGCGCTCAAAAATACGATCTTGCTCAGCCTGTAGCACCCCTTCGCCCGTGTCTCGCACCCAAAGGTGGATCTGGCCTTGGCGTTGGGCGGAGCCGAGGGTAATGATATCGCCGATATCGGTGTGTTGGGTGGCATTTTGAGCCAGGTTAATGATGGCTTCGGTGAGGCGTTGGCGATCGGCCACAAACTGCCCAATGCTGACGCCCTCTAGTTGCCATTGGCGATCGGCTAGGGTTGTAATTTTGGCATAGAGTTCTAGGGTAAACGTGGCCAGATCAATCGGTTCGGGCAATAGGAAGTCGGGGCGTTCGGCTTTGGCCAGCAGCATCAGTTCATTGATAAAGCGGCTAATGCGATCTAGCTCATCTAATACAATGTCGAGGGTTTCTCTCTGGTCTTCTGGGGTTGACCCCATTAGCTCTAGATGGCCTCGGATGATGGTGATGGGGGTACGCAGTTCATGGCCAACGTCGTTGAGGAGCTGCCGTTGGCTGTTGAAGATGCATTCTAGCCGATCCATCATGTCGTTGAAGGTGAGGGCTAGCTCGGCAATGTCGCCTTGCCCCGGCACTGGAATGCGCTCGGTGAGGTTTGACTCACTAATCGAGCGGGCCGTTTGACTGAGCAATCGCAAGGGAGCTAACACTTTGCCCGCCACAAACCAGGCGAGGATGGAGGCGATCGCCAACACCATCAACGAGACCTGCGCCATAATCCATACGGCTTCGGTTACCTCGGCGCGTTCGCCCGTCGTCACATGGGCCACCACAAACACCCCAGCCACCCGCCCTGCGGTGCTAATCGGCTCAACGCGGTAACGCACCTGCACAGGCTCGAACCGATATAATACCGACCCTAGAGAGGTGTTTTCAATGCCATTGCGGGGCTGTTTGAGCTTTGCCCAGCGCTGTACCAAGGGTGCATCTGGCGCTAACACCGGCGGTAATGCTAATGAGCTAGAACGGTAGAATCTTTCGTTGGCGATCGCCAACAAAAACTCATCATCTTCTGGGATATTGCGCGACAAAAAGACATCAAACAAGGCTTCGATATCATCGCCAAAGGGTTCGCCCGTATTGGGATCTCGCCCGTTTCTCAACTGCCGAAATTCTTCAATTTCTTGCTGGAGAGATTGTTGCACCCGTTCCTCTAGGCGGGCCACCAAAATTTGCCGCACCGCTAGCACCGATACCAGGCTCGACAGCGACATCAACACCAAGTAGCAAATCAAAATACGGGTACGCGCCTCCCCCAGCATGGACCACCAACGACTGGGTTTTAAGGGAGCGGGGTTTGGTGGCAACGCCTTCTCTCTGAGTTTGCGGATCTCAATCTGCATTGCTAAATGAACCCAAGTGAGGGATAAGGCAGGTCGTTGAGGGGCGTTGAAACCATGCTGTTGCGGCTCTATCGGAGGAGGCTGATTGGCTTGGTTATACCGCTGAATTCTAGGGCGCTCGTCTAGTCCTAACCCTTCTCCCAAAAATCTAGCCTGTCTAGATTCTGAGGGAAAGAAATGCTATGGAGGCGACAAACTATAGATTTTACTCTGGCTTTTGATCTAGATTTGATCTAGAAATGAGGTGTCTCGACGGAATTTCAGTATCCTCACTTAGGGTGAAAGGCTTTACTGGGCAAAAGTTCCTGGAAACTCGTTAAAATCCACTGATATTTTAGCGATTAGTAGATATTCCTTGGGTCTTACCCCAAATGCTTCCCTTGCCTCTTAGCCAGGCTATGGCTGTTTAACGAGGCTTTAACGAGGCTTTGGCCATGGCTCGTAGGCGTTGCTCGCATAGGATAAGATCGCCTCCGTGTAGGGGCGGCGATCTGGGATGCGGGTGCTGATGTGGATGTGGCGCACTAGCCGAGCCGCCCGCACCTGCCGCAGATCTGGAATGACCGCCTGAAGCTGTACCTGCACCTTTTGCAGGTCAAGGGCAGCCGCCAAAAACGGAATTTTAGGATCCAGAATAGGAGCGAGGGCCACTGTCCTATCAAAAGGTTCTATCAAAACTTTCTAGCAAAACTTTCTAGCAAAACTTTCTATCGGCGAAGTCGTGCGGCGGCAGATAAACTCGAATTCCAACAGATAGCCCCTATACCGTCCGCACCAACGCAGTATTAGGCAGCTTAACGACTGTAGGGTTGCTCCACGCTCAATCCTGGGATGACTCGATAATGCTTCACGTTAAAAGTGCAGAGGGTTATATAGCAGTTTTCATAGATATGGAATACACTAAGATGCCTGAAGCCTTTATCTGGCAAAGGTTATCAGTGCTCTCATAATTATGAATCTTGCTATATCAGATTCAACAAGTACTTGAAGGCAACTGCCTTTCAGGTTGACTTTTGCAGTCATTTCTTTCGGTTGCAAAAAACGGTTAATTAAAGCCGCTATTGTCCTAGTGTTGCCCTGTTTAGCAAATTCTAGTAAGTTCTGCTGATTGGGGTTCATTCCCAGTACTCCTCAGTTATGTATTACTTCAGTTATGTACTCCTCAGTTATGTATTACTTCAGTTATGTATTACTTCAGTTATGTATTACTTCAGTTATGTATTACTTCAGTTATGTATTACTTCCCCCCTTGAGAGGAGGATAGTTGTACTACTTGCCACTCAACAAAGCATTCAAGCACACAGTCACGATCAGCCGTAGAGCCTGGGAAGCTGCGTTAGTGAGGCACGCCACGATCTCGGAGATCTCTCACCATTCTTTGGGTCGATGGCTGCGTATTCTGATCTAGATCGGAGGCTAGGTGACTAGTTTATTAAGCTAGGTTACTAGACTATCTAAATTGCTAGATACTAAGTTAGAAGAATTCTAAGCCGTATTGACACCCTGCTATAACCATTAGGCTAGGCAGCACTCTAGACAGGATAAAACAGTTTCTGGCAGCATTTGAGAACGTAGAAAAATCAACGTTCCACCATCCAACCTGTAAATCTGAATCCAGCCTGTAAATCTAAACGCTAAACCCCTCGCAATGCCCCAAACCACTCGCCATGTCCAACCGGCTCTTGCGCCTATTCCCACAGCTTTTCGGGCTTGGGTGTTGCGAGGGGTGCATTGGGCGGTGCCATTTTTGCTCCGCATTCGCACGCGACCTTGGTTGCCCACCGGAATTTCCCAAGTTGAGGTGATGCGCCCCGAAATTTTAGTAGAGATGTTTCGCCAATTTCAGGCGGGGCAAGCGCGCTTTATGCTGGCCTTTCGCCATGTGGAAGTAGACGACCCGCTCTGTGGCTTATATATGCTGTCGCGCCTGTTGCCCCAAGCGGCGCGGCGGGATGGAATTCGGCTAACGCTGCCGCTGCATACTCATTTCCTGTATGACCGGGGAATGCCGCTGTGGGGCGGGGCTAGTTTGGGTTGGCTGTTTTCGCGGATTGGGGGCATTTCTTTGCATCGTGGCAAACATCCTGACTGGGCGGCGCTGAAGTCGGCGCGGCGGCTGATGGTGCGGGGGCAGTTTCCGCTGGCGGTGGCTCCCGAAGGTGCAACCAATGGCCACAGTGAGCGGCTGTCGAATTTTGAGCCAGGGGTGGCGCAGTTAGGGTTTTGGTGTGCCGAAGATTTAGAGAAAGAGGCGATCGCCCCCTCCGCAGAACATTCTGGCAAACCGGCACAATCTATCCCAGGGGTTTGGCTGGTGCCGGTCAGCCTGCGCTATGACTACCCCAACCCGTCGTGGGAGAAGCTCGATCGCTTGATGCGGCAACTCGAAACGACCTCTGGCCTCGCGCCCTATGCCGTTGCGCGGGTTGCTGGCACGCGCCCAGAAGATTGGTATCACCAGCGCCTATTGCGGTTGGGCACCCATCTGCTAGAAACAATGGAGCAGTTTTACCAGCAGTTTTACCATTGCAGTTTGGGCGTTTCTCACCCCGGTGGCGAGGCCGTGCCCGGGCAGGCAGGCAAGCCTCCATCGCAGGCGACGGGCAAAAGCAAGCTCACCGATCTGGTGTCTGTATTGCGCACGATCGAGCAACAGGAAGCCCCACCGCTAACGATCGATCAGCGGCTCCAGGAATTGCTGACAGAAGCCCTCAAGGTCGCAGAGTCTTTCTTTGGGGTGCCGTCGCGGGGGTCGTTGGCCGATCGCTGTCGCCGCATCGAAGAAGCCTCTTGGTCATATATCTACCGCGCGGATGTGACGGATCGGGCGGCGCTTTCGCCCTTGCAGCGGGGGTTGGGTGATTGGGTGGCTGAGGAGGCCAGTTTGCGATCGCTCCACATGCGCCTAGTCGAAAGCCTAGTCTCGGTCAGCACCGATTATGTGGCCGAGCATCCTAGTTTTGAGCGCCTCGCCGAAACCACGTTGCTGCTGTTTGATGTGATGGCTCGGGTGCGGGGCGATCGCTATCTCAAGCGCCCCCGCCTTGGCCTGCGGCGCGCCCGTTTTACCGTCAATGCTCCCATCTCGGTGAGCGATCGCCTCCCACACTACCAAACCAACCGCCGCGCCGCCAAAGAGGCGATCGCCCACCTCACCCAAACCCTCCGCGAAGCCCTCGACCCAGCCTCTCCACTCAACCGCTGAGAGCAGAGCCAGAAAGCTAAAAGCCCTCTTCTATGCTGAAAGAGGGCTTTGGGGTGAGGGTAGACTTAGGGTGAGGGTAGACTTAGGGTGAGGATAGACATTGGCTGCTGGAGACACCCGGCGATTCTAAAGGTGGTTCTTTTTCATCAGTTGCTCTACCATCATTTGCTCCACAAAGTTGGTGTAGACCTTGCCTTCGATGAAACTGGGGTTATCTAAGATCCGTTGGTGGAAGCCGATGGTGGTGGGTAGCCCCGTGATGGCGCATTCTCGCAAGGCTCGCTTCATGCGGCGGATGGCGGCGGGGCGATCGGGTGCCCAGACAATCAGCTTGCCAATCAGCGAGTCATAGTAGGGCGGAATTTCATAGTCGGTGTAGACATGGGAATCGATCCGCACGCCGGGGCCGCCGGGGGGCAGGTAGGCGCTGATGCGGCCAGGGTTGGGGCGAAAATTTTGATCGGGGTCTTCGGCATTGATGCGGCATTCGATGGTGTGCCCCACCAACTGCACCTGATCTTGCCGCAGTCGTAGTTTTTCGCCCTGGGCGGCCCGAATCTGTTCTTCGATCAGGTCGATCCCCGTCACCATTTCGGTGACGGGATGTTCGACTTGAATGCGGGTGTTCATTTCCATGAAATAGAACTTGCCACTTTGGTCGAGCAAAAACTCAATAGTGCCAGCTCCCTCATAGTTGATGGCCTTGGCCACCTTCACCGCCGCATTGCCCATTTGCTGCCGCAGCTTGGGGTTCATCGCTGGGCTAGGAGATTCTTCTAGGAGCTTTTGGTGGCGGCGCTGAATCGAGCAATCGCGTTCGCCTAGATGAATGACGTTGCCATGGCTGTCTGCCATGATCTGAAATTCTACATGGCGGGGGCGCTCGACGAATTTTTCGAGGTAGAGACCGGGGTTGCCAAAGGCGGCGTCGGCTTCGCCTTGAGCCGCAAAGAAGCATTTGACGAGTTCTTCTTCTGCCCGCACGAGCCGCATACCACGGCCTCCACCGCCAGCGGTGGCCTTGATCATGATGGGGTAGCCGATTTCACGGGCGATCGCCATCGCTTCCTTTTCATCGGCAAGCAGGCCGTCGCTCCCCGGCACCGTGGGCACTCCCAAGCGGCGCATGGTTTCCCGCGCCGTAGACTTGTCGCCCATCGAGCGCATGGCATCGGGGCTGGGGCCAATGAAGGTAATTTGATGATCGGCACAGATTTCGGCAAACCGAGCATTTTCTGCCAAAAAGCCATAGCCCGGATGAATGGCGCTCACATTGCGCGTCAGAGCTGCTGCAATGATATTGGGAATGTTGAGATAGCTTTTGCTGCTGGGCGCATCACCAATGCACACCGTTTCATCGGCCAGTTGGACATGGAGCGCGTTGCGGTCAATTGTGGAGTGAACCGCGACCGTGGCGATCCCCATCTCTTCGCAGGTGCGCAGGATTCGGAGTGCGATTTCGCCCCGATTGGCTATCAAAATCTTTTCAAAACGCATCTAGAGAGGGGGTTTGGAGAAACATTCAGATGATCATCCTACCACGCAGGGGGTATGGGTTTTGCCAGACTCCAGCCCTGCCATAGGGAACTCAAACGGGGCAAAAGTCTGGAGCCAAACTCATTCCCAAAATAACGGGAATCCATGGGTCTCACGACCCTCAAGATGGATTCCCGCCTGCGCGGGAATGACGCTAATGACGCTCAAGACGTTCTGGAAAATTTCCAAATTACGTTGCATTTGTTTGCGGGGCGTTACAGTTCCTCATCGTTGGTTCACCGATTCTGAGATTCCATTGGTAGAATCAAGCCAGTTCATCTTCGGGATCAGTAGGTCAATATAGCTTGACAATCGAAACTATCTACGGCAACGTTCAGGGCTTGAAGCCCAATCAGCTGAAGCAAATTCAAAAGCTTTACCACCAGCGGCTACCGGGCGATCGCATCACTACAACCGAGTTTGCCCAGCGCCTCGCCGCCATCAGCAGCGAGATTAATCAGCCCATTTGTACCTATATCAACCGCCGAGGCCAGGTGATTCGGGTAGGGGTGGGCACCGTGCGCCAAACCCAGATCCCGCCGTTAGATCTGCCCCGCTATGGAGCCGAGCGCCTATCGGGCATCCGCTGCGTGGCGACGCAGTTAGAGGCCGAGCCACCTGGCACCAGCTTGCTGACGGCGATGGCGATCCAGCGGCTCGATGTTTTGGCCACTCTCGTGCTGTCGGAGGGCGGTTTTGAGCGGCGCGGTGGGGGTGCCACGGGCTATGTCCGTGAATCTTACTTGGCGCATTTAGTGCCCAATCTGGAGGTAAATTGGACGGTTTCTCCGCCGCTGAGCTTAGATGACTTGGCCGACCAAGACTTCCTAGACTTGGTGGAAGGGTTGGAGGAAGAATTTCGCCGCGAATATGTGGCGCGGCAGATTCAGCCTGATCAAGATCGGGCGTTATTGGTGGGCTTGATGGGAGATTTTCGGCGCGATGGCAAAGCCGAACATTCCTCTGCGCACCAGTTTCAAAATACCCTGGTCGAGCTAGGGCGGCTAGTAGAAACGGCAGGGGGTGAAGTGTTGCAAACCCTCACTCAAAAGCGATCGCGCCCCCATCCTCAAACCGTGGTGGGCGATGGCAAGGTTGAGGAAATTGCCCTGATGACCCAAACCCTAGGAGCCTCGCTGATTGTCTTTGACCGCGACCTCTCACCTGCCCAAGTGCGCAACCTAGAGCAACGCCTAGGGGTGCGGGTGGTAGATCGCACGGAAGTAATTCTCGATATTTTTGCCCAACGCGCCCAAAGCCGCGCCGGGAAACTGCAAGTGGAGCTAGCCCAGCTAGAATACATGATGCCCCGCCTAACGGGGCGGGGGCGCACGATGTCTCGGCTGGGGGGTGGTATTGGCACCCGTGGCCCTGGGGAAACAAAGTTAGAAACCGAGCGCCGCGCGATTCAAAAACGGATCTCGCGGTTGCAGCAAGAGGTCAACCAGTTGCAGGCGCACCGCTCGCGCCTCCGCCAACGCCGCCAGCATGAGGATGTGCCCACGGTGGCGCTGGTGGGCTACACCAACGCCGGCAAATCAACCCTGCTCAATGCGCTCACCAATGCTGAGGTCTACACCGCCGACCAGTTGTTTGCCACCCTCGACCCCACCAGTCGCCGCTTGGTGGTGACCGATCCAGACAGCCACGAGATGGTATCGCTGGTGCTCACCGATACGGTGGGCTTTATCCACGAGCTACCTGCTTCGCTGCTCGATGCCTTCCGCGCCACCCTAGAGGAAGTGACCGAGGCCGATGTGCTGCTGCATGTGGTGGATCTCTCGCACCCCGCTTGGAAAAGCCAAATTCGCGCGGTGGTTGAGATTTTGGGGGCGATGGAGATCACTCCGGGCCCAGCGTTGGTTGCGTTTAACAAAATTGACCAGGTTGATAGCGAAACGTTGGCGATCGCCCAAGCTGATTTTCCCAATGCTCTGTTTATCTCAGCGGGCAATCGCCTGGGTCTCGAAACCCTGCGTCAACGGCTGGTGCAACTGGTGCGCTATGCGGTGGTGTGAGCGATCGCAGCCCTGAGCGAAAGGCAAGACAGGGCGCGGGCGATCGCCTACACTGAAAGGCATTGAACCTTTCAGCCCCGTTTCGTGATCCGCTGGATATGGCCATCTCAGACGAATTCAGCCCCATCCTCACCGATGGCGAACCATCGCCCCCCGCAGAAGCCCCCACCCGAGAGGCTTTGCGGGATGTTGTTATCAACAGTAGCCGCTCCTCTAACCAGGCTATCCGGCGCTTTAAGGTGCGGATGGATGCCCTCGAAACCCAGATGGCGCGGTTACTGAAGCAGGTGGGCACGGTGATCAACAACGCCAAGGAACAAGCGGGCGAAATCACGGGTATGGACATAGATCAACAGAGCGAGTAGGGGTGACCGGGGCATGGTAGCAACTTCAGGGGGAACGGGGCGCTGGCAGTTTTGGATCGACCGGGGCGGCACCTTTACTGACATTGTGGCGCAACGCCCCACCGGGGAACTGGTGGTTCACAAGCTGCTGTCGGAGAACCCCGATCGCTATGCTGATGCTCCCTTGCAGGGGATTCGGGAGATCTTGGGATTAGCCCCCGATGCGCCTATTCCCGCCGCGCACATTGACTGCGTGAAAATGGGAACGACGGTGGCCACCAATGCCTTGTTGGAGCGGAAGGGCGATCGCACACTCTTATTAATTACCAAAGGCTTCCGCGATGCCCTGCGGATTGGCTACCAAAACCGCCCCGACATCTTTGCGCGGCAGATTATCCTCCCCGAAATGCTCTATGAGCGGGTGGTAGAAGTGGATGAGCGGGTGACCGCCCAAGGGGAGATGTTGATCTCGGTGCGCCCGCTGGTGAGCGGGTTGCTAGAAGACTTGCAGGATGCTTATAACGCGGGGATCCGCTCCTGCGCGGTGGTGTTGATGCATAGCTATCGCTACCCTGCCCACGAAAACCAGGTGGCAGACTTGGCGCGGCAGGTGGGCTTTACCCAGGTGTCTGTGTCCCATGCCGTCAGCCCGCTGATGAAGCTAGTAAGCCGGGGCGATACGACGGTGGTGGATGCATACCTTTCGCCCATTTTGCGGCGCTATGTCGATCGAATGGCGGCGGAGTTGCAGCCGGTCGCCGGGGATCGCCAGGAGTCTGATCCGCAAGCCGCGCCGCGCCTGATGTTTATGCAATCTAACGGGGGGCTGACCGATGCCCAGCGGTTTCAGGGCAAAGACAGTATTTTGTCGGGGCCTGCGGGGGGCATTGTGGGGGCGGTGCAAACCAGCCTGCGGGCGGGGTTTGACCAAATTATTGGGTTTGATATGGGGGGCACTTCGACGGATGTGTCGCACTTCAACGGCGAGTATGAGCGCACCTTTGAGACAGAGGTGGCGGGGGTGCGGTTGCGATCGCCCATGATGGCCATCCACACGGTGGCGGCGGGGGGTGGCTCGGTGCTGCACTTTGATGGCTCGCGCTACCGCGTGGGGCCAGAGTCGGCGGGGGCGAACCCCGGCCCAGCCTGTTACCGCAAGGGGGGGCCGCTCACCGTGACCGATTGCAACGTCATGCTGGGCAAAATCCAGCCAGCTTTTTTTCCGGCGGTCTTTGGGGCGGCGGGGGATCTGCCCCTCGATGGCGAAACCGTGCGGCAGCAGTTTGAGGCACTGGCGGCGGAGATTCGGCTGAAGATGGGGGATGCACAAGATGCGGCACGATCGCCCGAACAAGTGGCTGAAGGCTTTTTGGCGATCGCCATCGAAAAAATGGCCAACGCCATTAAAAAAATCTCGATCCAACGGGGCTACGACGTCAGCGCTTATACCCTCTGCTGCTTTGGCGGGGCGGGGGGGCAGCACGCCTGCCAAATCGCCGAAGCCCTAGGGATGACGCAGATTTTTCTGCATCCCTACGCCGGGGTGTTGTCGGCCTATGGCATGGGCTTGGCAGATCTGCGATCGCTCCATGAACGGGCGATCGAGGCAGAGTTAACGGCGGTGGTACGGCCAACCTTGGAGGCCGCGTTGGCAGAATTGGCGATCGCCGGACGCCAGGATCTAGCCCAGCAGGGGATTGAGTCCTTCCCCCACAGCACCCCGCTGGCAACGGACGAACGGGTGCAGATGATCCCTAAAATCCACCTGCGCTATAGCGGAACCGACTCGGCCTTGCTGGTGGATTGGGGCACCCTGGCAGAGCTGCGCGCCCAATTTGAGGCGCAGTATCAACAGCGCTACGGCTTTACCATGCCCCACCAAGGGCTAATCGTCGAGGCGGTCTCAGTGGAAGCCATTGGGCACATGGCGACCCCCGCCGAACCAGCCCACCCCACCCCTCGCACCACACCGCTCCATCCCCTCACCACCCTCCCGGTCTACAGCGGCGGCACCTGGCACGAAGCCCCCATCTTCCGTCGCGTCGATCTACACCCCGGCGATACCCTGGCAGGGCCAGCGCTGATCATCGAACCCACCAGTACCACGGTGGTTGAGCCGGGTTGGCAGGCGACCCTCACCCCCCCGGCGACCCTCCTGCTCACTCAAGCTCAGCCAACTGAGACGCCCATACTCCTAGCGTCGAGCCAGAGTCCCAGCAATCGCACTCCCGACCCGGTGTTGTTGGAGATTTTTAATAATTTGTTTCGGGCGATCGCCGAAGAAATGGGCGTCACCCTGCAAAACACCAGTTCCTCCGTCAACATCAAAGAGCGGCTCGATTTTTCTTGTGCCCTGTTTGATGCCCAGGGGCAGTTGGTCGCCAACGCGCCACACATCCCCGTTCACCTCGGCTCCATGAGCGAAAGCGTCCGCAGTCTAATCGACTCCGGCCAACCCCTCGATCTTGGTAGCGTCTATGTTTCCAACAACCCCTACAACGGCGGCACACACCTTCCTGATATCACGGTGATTACCCCAGTGTTTGTGGCCGCGACTGAAACCGCTGCCCCCTTACTGGCTGCCCCCTTGTTCTATGTCGCCTCTCGGGGGCACCACTCCGACATCGGCGGCATCACCCCTGGCTCCATGCCGCCCCACAGCCAGAGCATTTTGGAAGAGGGGATTTTGTTGGATAACGTCTCGCTGGTACAAAATGGCCAGTTCCAGACAGACGCAATCCGGGAACGCCTCACCAGCGGCGAGTATCCGGCGCGGAACCCAGCGCAGAATTTAGCAGATTTGCAAGCCCAGGTAGCGGCCAATGAACGGGGTGCCCAAGAGTTGCAGAAAATGGTGCGCCACTATGGGCTAGCCCAGGTGCAAGCCTACATGCAGCATGTGCAAGACAACGCCGAAGAATCGGTGCGGCGGGTGATCACGGTGCTGTCAGATGGGCAGTTTACCTACCCAATGGATGAGGGCACAGAAATTCGAGTGGCGATCGCCATCAACCAGGCCAACCGCACTGCCCGCATTGACTTTACAGGCACCTCGCCCCAGCAACCCAGCAACGCCAACGCCCCCCTCGCTATCTGCAAAGCTGTGGTGCTTTATGTCTTCCGCAGCTTGGTCGATGACGACATTCCGCTCAATGCTGGCTGTCTGAAACCCTTGGAGATCATCGTGCCAGAGGGCTGCATGCTCAACCCCCAGTATCCCGCAGCGGTGGTGGCAGGGAATGTGGAGACTTCGCAGGCGATCGCCAACACCCTCTATGGCGCACTGGGCCTCCTCGCCGCTAGCCAAGGCACCATGAACAACCTCACCTTCGGCAACGCCCAACACCAATATTACGAAACCATCTGTGGCGGTTCTGGCGCAGGCGCTAGCTTCGATGGCACCGACGCCGTGCAAACCCACATGACCAACTCCCGCCTCACCGACCCCGAAGTGCTGGAATGGCGCTACCCCGTCCTCCTCGATCACTTCGAGATCCGCCCCCACAGCGGCGGCAACGGCAAACACCAGGGCGGCAATGGCGTCATTCGCTGCATCGAGTTCCGCCAACCCATGACCGCCGCCATCCTCTCTAGCCACCGCAAGGTCGCCCCCTTTGGGCTAAACGGCGGCGAACCAGGGGCGATCGGCCAAAACCGCCTAGAACGCGAAGACGGCCAAGTCGAAATCCTCCAAGGCCGCGCCCAAGTCTCCGTCAACCCCGGCGACCAACTCATCATCGAAACCCCCGGCGGCGGCGGCTATGGCACAGTAGAGTAAAGCCCATTTTGGATTTTGGAATGGTCACAGCCCAAGACAATTCCCCACAATTAACGCCCGAAGAGTACGTTGCCTGGGAAGAAAAGCAACTCGAAAAGCATGAGTACATAGACGGTCAAGTCTACGCAATGGGAGGCGGCAATGTGAACCATGGGCGCATCGCCATCCGCTTAACAGCTATGTTTGACGCGCATCTCGAAGGCAGCAGTTGCATAACAGGTAACTCTGACATCAAAGTCAATATCGCTGGAACCAAAAACTATACCTATCCCAATGCAAGCGTTACCTGCGACGAGCGCGACAAAAACACTCCCAACTCCTTCACCTATCCTTGCCTCATTGTCGAAGTCCTATCCGACAGCACCGAAGCCTATGACCGAGGCAGCAAGTTTAGAATGTACCGCAATAACCCCGCATTAATAGACTACTTGCTCGTCAGCTCCACCCACATTGAAATGGATTTGTACCACAAAAATAATGCAGGGGAATGGCTCATCATTAATTACCAAGAAGGCGACACCATTGAACTCAAAAGCATTAATTTAAGATTCATGATCGAGCAAGTCTATCGTAATCTCAATCTCAATACAGAACCCTAACCAATTCCATACTCTGCATCGCTCGCTTTCTTAATCCATAATTATCACCCTCTTTATCTATCAAAAACTATTCTATTTTGGCTAAACAATAAATTAGATTGGGAATTCTCCAAAGAATTATGATTAACTTTTCTTTTAGATGAGCAGTTCAGAAATATAAATTTAGAGAATAGAACAGGAGCAGAACGAAATGGAAAGCATTAAGTTAAAATCTCGGATCGGTGACGATGGCATTCTTAAAATACAAGTTCCTGACAATTTCAAAAATCAAGATCTTGAAATTCTAATCATTTTTTAACCCCTAACTTCTTCTAAAGAGCAATCTGAACCTACTTCTGAAAATACTCCTGAATCAAGGGGATGGCATCCTGGCTTTTTTGAAAATGTTGTGAGCAGATGGGAAGGAGAACCACTCGAACGTTCTTCACAACTTCCTTATGAGGTTCGAGAAGATCTGCTTTTCGGGGAATAGGAAGAAGATAAATCATGTATTTGCTAGATACAAATGTTTGTATTTGCTTGCGCAACAACCGAAATGATTCTCTTATCCAACGATTTGCGAGGCGATCGCCCGCCCCCGCAAAAACCAAGTGCTAAACTCTGTGGGAGAAGGAGTTGGGGGCGATCGCTCTACTTCAGGGAATGGGAAAGTGTGCCGAAGAAGATTCGAGAATTGAAGCAGCTATTGCGTAAAGCAGGTTTTCAGGAGCTTCCTGGAAAGGGCAGTCATACAAACTGGATTCATCCACTCTATGCAGGGAAAATCACAGTTTCAGGTCAAGACAGTTTCGATGCGAAGCCCTATCAGGAAAAAGCAATTTTAAGCGCCATTCAGGACGTGGAGAAGCCGAAAGATGGATAGATTGAAATACCAAATGCTGATCAAATGGTCAGACGAGGATGCTTGTTTCTTAGTCGGCTTTCCCGATTTCCCTGGGCAACAGTGGCGGACTCATGGCGAAACCTACGAGGAAGCTGTTGCGCAGGGTATTGAAGCGCTTGAATCATTGGTCATGGCCTATCAAGCGGTAGGAGACCCCTTACCTGAGCCAAATACTACTTGTAAGGCGGCTTAGTTTTCATTAGGCTCAAGGGGCTGAACGTGACGTGGGGGCGATCGCCCACCCCCGCAAAAACCAAGTGCTAAACTCTGTGGGAGAAGGAGTTGGGGGCGATCGCCCTAGTCAGATCGAGATGGCAACCTGGGAGCAGGATGGTCTTGTAGGGGAATAACGAATGATTCAGGTTAATCCTAAACTACTCAGTTCTGATGCGTTTATTGCCCAATATGGCGATCAGGATCAGTATGAGCTAATAGATGGGGAATTAATCGACGTGGAGCCGACGGGGTTACATGAGCAGGTGATTGGCTTCCTTTCACGAAAACTGAATGTCGAGATCGATCGCCTCAATTTGCCCTACATCATTCCCCATCGCTGCTTGATTCGGGTGGCAGATAACACCGCCTTTCGCCCAGATCTGATTGTGCTCGACCAAACTCAACTGATTCACGAACCCCTTTGGCCCTATCAGCCTGTCATTACATCTAGCACTGCTATTCATCTCATTGCCGAGGTTGTGAGTAGTAATTGGCAAAATGACTATGCCCGCAAAGTAGAAGATTATGCCCTGTTGGGTGTACCTGAATATTGGATTGTGGATTATTTAGGGTTGGGGGGGCGAGAATACATTGGAAAACCCAAACAGCCCACGATTACTATTGGTCAATTAGCCGATGATATCTACGAGAAGTATCAGTTTAGGCAACGTGATGCTTTAGTATCTTCTATTTTTTCAGATCTACAACTCCAAGCCGCAGCTATTTTCGCGGCTGGACAATTGTAGGCACGGGGTTAGGCGGATCGCCCACCCCCGCAAAAACCAAGTGCTAAACTCTGTGGGAGAAGGGTTTGGGGGCGATCGCCCTAAGTCAGATCGCCCTAAGTCAGATCGCTCTAATCAGATCGAGATGGCTACCTTGAAGCAGAATAGTCTTGTATGGGAAATGCGCCTACTCTGGCATGGGCGGGGTGCAGGCAGTTTCGAGGGTGGTGGCGATCGCCCCTTCCAAGGCTTCTGAGGGGTCTGGCTGGCTGAGGAGGGTATGCCACAGATCACTCCAAAGCTGCTGTTCTGTAAAGAGTTGCGCCCGTTGCAAGGTGGCCTCTTCTCCGGCAATTCCCTGCTCTGTCTGGGTTTGTTCGAGTTGGGTAAGTTCGGTGGTGAGGCGATCGCGGCTCTCAGTGGCTAGCACCTCAAACCGCACAAACCGCGAGAGGGGTTCTTGCACATTGGGCAGGGAAGGAACTGGGCGATACATCCGCCATTCGTAGGTCACATCGGGTTCTAGGGGATGATCGAGGGTGAGTTGGTAGAGGGGAATGGGGGTATTGCGGATTTGGTTCGCAGCGGAGATGGGGTAGACCAGCGGGGGATGGCGATCGTCGCTGGGGCGCAGTTCTACCTGGGTCACGGCTCCGGCGGGGCTTTGCCAGGTCAAGGTAGGGCGATCGCTCCACACCACCGCCGTTTCGGGCATCGCGAAGGGGGCAATCCAGCAGATGCGATCGCCATCTACGGGGCGCGACCCGCCATTGTTAGGGTTTTCTGGGGGTTCTTGGGCTAGCCAGCGCTCGACCATGCGCCGCCAACCCACCTCTGGCTGTGGGTCAGGAGCGGTGCGGCTAGCCTGCGCCACGAGGGGCAACACCGAGAGTAAAGCCGTGGTGGCTACGAGGGCAACCGATGGCCAGGGGGAGCGAAGGGACAGCATAGGATTCCTCACAGGGTAGAACGGATTCAGCAACGAGACCTTTGAAACCTCGATTTAGAGGCGCGGAGCTTGACGGTGGGCAGCAACGACCCAGAAGACAAGCAAGGGAGAAAGAATGGGCAGGGCGATCGCCATACTCGATGCATATAACTCTAAGCTGAGCCAAGCATAGAGCACCGAGGCACCGCCCAAAAGCAGGCGATCGCGACGGGGGTTTTCAGTGCCCTGAGAACCGAGGAGCAGCCCCCCTTTCCCCAGCGCCGCCGCCAACAAAATCATCCACACATCAGGGATGGGGATCACCATGCGATTGTTGAGATATTGGTAAAACAAGTAGGCGTGATATTCGCCTCCGGTGAGAATGCGTCGTCCCCCTTTCCAGTAGCGGAAGGCGGCGGGTGCCCGAAAGTTGTCTTCGTTTTCTTGGTCAATGCCTGCCGCCGCATAATTGGGAACGATGAAAAGGATCTGGCCAGAATACCCTGACCGAGGACTGTCTGTACCCAATGCCTGTTGGGACGAAAGGGTGTCATAGATCTGCTCTGGCGGCAGGGAATAGTCGATGATGGGGTGCAGCCACATCTGCCCCAACAGATAGCTGAGGCGCGTTATCCGTCCTGTACGGAAGCGTTTTGGTTGGTCGGGCAGGGCGACCTGGGTTTGTGGGATGGAGCGCAGGTCGCAGGGAGGAGCCGCGTCGATGCATTGGCGGTGCAGGTTGGCCAGCAGGAAAGACAGGGGTAACGGTTCTCGGCTCAAAAGCTCGGCGTAGAGGGTGCCCCGTGTGGTCATGCTACCGCTGAGGCTCCAGTTGGGGTTTTGCAAGCGCTCTTGGGCATAGCGCCACTCCCCGGTGTTTTGCTCGCGACTGGCTCCGAGGACGAAATGGCTACCCTGGGCGGCGGCGGCTTCCAAGGATTTTGCCAAGAGGGCATCGTCTTCGTCGGGCAGATCGAGCAGATAGTCTATGCCAATGACGGGGGTTCCGGCAAACGGATCAATCAAGCGGGCGAGGTAGTCGCGGGGAATGGGACGGAGGCGCTTTTCGTTGCGGAGGGAGGCTTCGTCAATTTGCAGCAGCAGTGTCGGGGGCGGTTCGGTAGGCTGCGGACGGAAGGGTAAGTCTTGGTAAAGGGCTTGGGCTAAGACGCGCCGTTCGAGTAGCCATTTTTGGACGGGGAGCTGCCAGGTGAGGAGGAGGAGCAAGAGGAGGGCGATCGCCTCTAGCCGGTTTGGCGACACCACCGCCAGCCACTCTCGCCAGCCCGTGGGGGGAATGCGGAACAAGTCGGTGTGAGGATAGCGGAAGAGGGAGGGCACCAGATCGGCGGCGGGATAGGTGAGGGCTTTCTGGGTTTTGAGGGTGTGGCAGGCGTCGCGCAGGCATTCTTGCACATCCTGATGCTGGGCGAGAGACTGGGCAAAGCGGGCAAAGAAGGCTTCGGCAACGCTGTTGTGAATTGGTTCGCGCATGATGACGACTTGGCTTAAACCCAGGTCAATCAGCGATTCTGCTAGGTTCAACCCTTTGCAGGAGTTAAATAGGGCAAATTGCAAGCCGTTTTGTTTGGCGATCGCCAACGGCGCAGTCATCTCCGCAATTCGCAGATAGCCGTTGGGTGCAATGCCTAGCTCTCCCCCCATGCTGTCTTTTTCGTTGCTATGCCCAGCAAAAAATAGCACATCCCAGCCCTTCGCATCCACCAGCGCCGTCTGAATTTCGTCCTTCACCTGGCTCACCAATTTCCCCGGTTCCCAGCCAATAAACACCACCTCAGCAATTTTCTGCAACGCCGTAGTGGCCTCTTTTTCCCGCTGAAAGTCTAAGCCGCGATCGTCGCCCAGAATCACCAAAATACGCGGGCGGCGGCGTTTGCGGGGCTGGGGCTGAGCCGCAGACTGGATGGTGAAAGGAGCGCGGGCGATGCGAATATGCGCCGCAATGCCCGCTTCGGCTCCTAGTTCCCAGCTTTCCCAGGGCAACCGCGCCAAATCGAGGGGATGGCAGGTGATCAGCAGGTCGAGGGGATGCCCCTGCTTTTCGGCAGCATGGGCGGCTTTGAGAATTTCCTGGCGAATGGGGTTGAGGGCTGGGTTTTGCAGCCAGCGGTGCAGTTCTAGTTGCAGCCGTTGCTGAAATTCGGCCAAATCGGCTTGCCAATCGGTGGCGGCGGAGGTGCCTGCGCCACTGCTGACCACGCGCCCCCGCAGGGCATCGTCAGCCATCGGCAGGGCTTCGTGCGGCTCTACTTTCGGTAAGCTGCGATAGAAGTTGAGATACGCCCGTTGCCAATCTCCATACAACCGCTTCAACTCCGGTGGCAGGGGCAGTTGTGCCGAGATCCGCTGCCCAGTGCCCCAGGTAAGCTGGAAGGTGCAGGTGGCATCAACCTGCTGGATGGTGAGTTGGAAAAGGGTGGGAGCGGGCATGGGGGAGGTCGGTAGAGGGGGGATGAAGTGGAGCGGGTGGGTTCTAAATTATCAGTTTTGAGTTTTGAATTTTGAATTTTGAGTTCTGGCGACTCAAAAGGTTTTGCAGGCCAGAATAGCGCTGGAAGGATGCGGATTTTGAAAACAGGCGCTCCCGTTTGGTCTCAAGCGCAATGTTCGGGGTGTCATCTAGGGCTGACAAATAGGGCTGACAAAGGACTGACCAATAGAGCTGACAAAGGACTGACCAATAGAGCTGACAAAGGGCTGACAAGGTTACATAGTCTGGTGCCAGTACACCTATGCGCTGGTGCAGACTCGCGGCGATCGGCGGTCAGAGCTTTGATGTTGAGCAAGCGTGTCTGGGATACTGGATCGCAAGGGCAAGGGGTGGGCGATCGCCCCTATCGACGCCCCTAAAGCCCTTCCAGAAATGCGCCATCCTGGGCGGGTGGCGTTGGGTCAGATGAGATGATTGGTGGGAGAGGTGGGAGAGGTGGGCGATCGCCACATCCACTGCACCCACGCCCCCAACGGCATAAGTCAAGTATCGGCAGACCTGGCTTGGATGCCCTGATTGTGCAAGTACGCCACCCTGCAAATATGCCACCCGGCGCTCTAACGATTTCGAGGAAGACGGTTCGCTGCGGCTTCACTCCAACGCCTCCAACGGTTGCCAATTGCCAGAGAAGATGAACCCCGCCCAGTAATAGGGATGGGCGTAGGCTCCGGTGTTGAGCAGTTCGCGCTGCACATCCCGCAGGGCTTCGCTGCGTCCGGTTCCGGCCATCAACCGTTCATAGTAGCCGCGCATCAGGGTGCTGGTGCCAAAATCATCCACTTTCCAGAGGCTCATCAACTGGCTCTCGGCACCGGCCAACACAAACGACCGCCGCAAGCCATAGACCCCATCCCCATTCACCACGTTCCCTAACCCGGTTTCGCAGGCAGAAAGCACTACCAACTGGGTGCCCAAGAGGTTCATCCGGGTGACTTCTTGGGCCGTGAGGACACCATCGTCGTCGTCATCTGCGAAGGTTGCCCGCTGGTTGACCCCCGCAAACACCAGCCCCGATCGCAACAACGGATTTTCAACATTCCGAGGGGTCAGCACACAGTCAGTAGGAGCCGTGAACTCCAAGACAGCATAGGCATCTCGTCCACTGCGGGTATCGGGAGCGGCGAGGCAGTCTTGATCTTGCAGGAAGAAGCCGTGAGTGGCGATGTGCAAAATGCTGGGGCGATCGACCTGTTTCACGGCATCCTCGGTGGCGTTGATGCCCTCTAAAATTTGGGAATTGGGGAGGATGGAGGCAATGCCCGCCGCTTCTTCTTCGGTGCCGGGGAGCGGGGCAAAGGCGCTGAGGGTGTCAAAGTCGCTGGAGCGCTGGGCACTGGCGATCGCCCTCCCCTGATCTGAAGCTGGGGTCAGCCCACGGGATGCCGCCGCGATCGCCCTTGAGCCGTAGTCAGGATTGGCAACAATAACGGGGCCTTGCCTTGGCTCTGCACCCCGCTGCATCCGCAACAGGTCGCGCCCAGAGGTGAGGTAGGTGAAGGTGTAGCGCTCTGCCAGATAGGTGTTGCTTTCATCCACTAGCGCCGCAAAGGGAATCAGGTTGAGGGCACCGTCGGGCGACAGCAGCAGGTGCGTGGCATCGCCTGTCAGCGCCCGAATCGGTTGCATGAGCTGGGCATCAAGTTCACGGGCGATGGGTTGAATGTTAGAGCGGGGATTGCGCAGGGCATCGAGGAAGGTAAACACCAGGGCATCCAGCGCGGCGGCATCCCCCAAATCTACCCAGCGCAACGTGCCATCCTGCCACAACACATAGGCCGCATAGCGCGGTTGCCCCCACCGTTCTTGCCAAGAAGCCGCCGCATTGAACGGCTGATAACGCACCAGTTCCACCAGTGCCCCATCCGCTGGAATTTGTTGCTGCACTGTTTCGAGGGTGACGGGCTGGGTTTCAGTCCGGAACTCCGCACTCCGCTGGGCCAGGGTATTTTGCAATTCCTCCGCACGGGCTTCTAGCGTCGCCAGCCGTTCTGCCTGCCCCTCGACGGGTTCACCAAACACCAAATTTGCCCGCTGGGTTTCGACGGCTTGCAATTCATCGAGCAAGGCTTGGTTTTCTGGGGTCAACTGTTGCCGCAGGGTGGCATAGCTCGCAGCGGTGGCATCCAACACCCGCCCCTTGCGGCGGAGCAACGTGGTCAGGGCCAGCGGTGCGGCCTCAGCCGTCTCTTGTAGTGACAAGGAGATAATTTGATTCGTTTCTCCAGATAGCGTTGCCAAGTAAGCTTGTCGCCGTGCCTCAGACGTGACCGCTAGGGTTAGCTCCAGTTGTGTTTCCCGGCTTTCTGTTGCGCGCTCAAACAAAGGCATTGCCGCCGCATAATTCCCCTGAACTTGATACAACAAGGCCAGATTATTGAGGCTGGTGGCCACATCGGGATGATTCTCGCCCAAGGCGGTTTCTAGAATGGTGAGCGATCGCTGATAGAGGGGTTCCGCCGCCCCGTAATTCCCCTGATCTCGATACAACAAGGCCAGATTATTGAGGCTGGTGGCCACATCGGGATGATTCTCGCCTAGGGCGGTTTCATAAAT
>Ga0105045_10001041_pt1 | contig 22084 bp, 22 predicted proteins | sample MAT02_FD_78089 | JGI IMG/M metagenome (GOLD analysis project Ga0105045, IMG submission 78089) | Freshwater microbial communities from Lake Fryxell liftoff mats and glacier meltwater in Antarctica - MAT-02 (megahit assembly) | ecosystem: Environmental > Aquatic > Freshwater > Ice > Liftoff... | reverse complement strand
CGGGCAAATGGGCACGCTGTTCGACAGGCCGCTCAGCGATGCGATGCTGTTCGAGCAACAGGCCGGGCTGGTGCAAGTTGGGATCGAGCGCCGCGACGGCATCGTGACAGGCGCGCTGGTGAAGGCACCCCGAGCGCTGTCCATCGGGGCGGATGTAGATGCCGGGGTTGTGGCCGAGCTGGCCGGCCTTGCCGCATCCGACGTTGTTCTGACCAGGTTTGCGCCCTGTTTCGCCTCTGTCGGGGCAGAGTTCATGCTTGCCGAAGTCGTGCCAGACGCCCTGGACCGGGCGCGACCCGATGCTGCTGCATTCGAGCGGCACGAAGGCCGGATCGGGCAGAGCGCAGGGTTGATGGGGCTGCACCTGCACTGCCAGGACGCAGCGGCCCCCAAGTCGCTCGACGTGCGCATGTTCGCGCCGCTTTCGGGCGTCGTGGAAGATGCAGCGACCGGCAGCGCTGCCGCCGCGCTCGGAGCGTTTCTGCACCGGCTCGATCCAGCCCGAACGCACTTTGAAGTGCGGCAAGGGCGGCACATCGGCAGGCCATCGTTCATCGCAGTTTCGGCCGGCCCCGACGGCGTGACGATCGGCGGGGACTGTGCGAATTTCGCCGAAGGGCGGCTTTGGGCATGATCCCACGGAGCGAAGGGCTGGCCGACGCCATCAAGCGGGCCAACGCCCATGCGCCCTTCCTGCGCGGCCTGATCCGGAAGGAGCCCGAGCTGGTTTCACTGATGGACAGCGCCGGATTCGATTCAGCGCTGGATGCATCGCTGGCGCGGCTGGACCCGGAGCGGGTGTTCCCGTCTGTCCGCGAGGCGCGGGGCGGGGTTGCGCTGACAGTGGCGCTGGCCGACCTTTCGGGTGCCTGGCCCATGGAGCAGGTCACGGACGGGCTGACCCGTTTTGCCGATGTTGCGCTGGATTTCGCCGTCACCAGCGCGTTTCAGGAACGCGGACAGCAGCCAGGCGGGCTTGCCGCCCTGGCACTCGGCAAGATGGGCAGCAGCGAACTGAACTACAGCTCGGACATCGATCTCATCTTCCTGCACGATCCGGACCGCATTGCCCGGCGCGACGGAGAGGACCCGACCGACGCTGCCGTCCGGATCGTGCGGCGCGTGGTGGCAATCCTCGCCGAGCGGACGGGCGACGGCTATGCTCTGCGCGTGGACCTGCGCCTGCGGCCCGACCCGGACAGCACGCCCTCTTCGCTCCCCGTTGGCGCGGCCGAGCAATATTATCAGTCCCAGGCGCTGGCGTGGGAGCGGTCGGCCTTCATCCGCGCCCGGGCGGCAGCGGGCGACATCGCGCTGGGCGAAACCTTCCTGCGGATGATCGAGCAGTTCATCTGGCGGCGCAGCCTCGATTACTCTGCGCTTTCAGAGATTCGCGAGGTTAGTCACCGCATCCGTGACCACTTCGCCGAGGGGCAGACGCTGGGGCCGGGGTTCGACCTGAAGCGCGGGCGCGGCGGCATCCGGGAAGTGGAATTCTTCGCGCAGGTCCACCAGATGATCTTCGGCGGACGGGACCCAACGCTCAGGTCGGGCGCAACGCTGGAAGCGCTGGCCGCTCTGGCCCACGCCGGCCGGATTGCAGCAGAGGAAGCCATTGTGCTGGGCGAGGCCTATCGCCAATACCGGACGCTGGAGCACCGGATCCAGATGGTGGCGGACCAGCAGACGCACAGCGTTCCGAAACTGGCTGCAGAGCGCGCACATGTGGCCGGTCTTGCCGGCGCTGCAAGCTGGAAGGCAGTGGAAGCCGGTCTGGCCCCGCGGTTGAAGGCGGTTGCAAAGCTGTATGACAAGCTGCTGGAAACCGGAGAGGGGCAGCGTGGGCCGCGCATCCCGCTGGGCAACGGTGAAGTGGAGCTGTGGGCTGCAAAGGCCAAGGTGAAGGACCCCCGGCTGCTGGTTTCGCTTGTGGAAGGCTGGCGATCCAGCCGGCCGCGATCGCTGCGGGCACCCGAAGCGCAGCAGGCGTTCGAGGCCGTGATCCCCGTGCTGGTGCAGCAGGTCGCGACCGGGCGCACGGGCCGGGAGGCGCTGTTGCGGCTGGACCAGCTGATCAATGCCCTGCCCTCGGGCGTGCAGTTCTGGCGCCTGCTGGCGGCGCATCCCGCGCTGGCCAAGGTCGTCGGCCGGCTGCTGACATCGACTCCGTTGCTGGCAGACGCATTGGCGAAGCGGCCCAGCCTGCTTGACGTGCTGCTGGAACCCGCGAGCCCGCTGCCCGATGCCAAAGCCGCGATCGACGAACTTTCCAGTGTGCTGCGCGGGCTGGCGGGCGAAGCGCTTCTGGACCGCGTGCGGCTGTGGACGGCGGAGCGGCGCTTCCTGTTGGGTGTGCAGCTGCTGGACGGAGCGCTCTCTCCCGATGACGCATCGCGGGAGCTGGCCTTGATGGCGGAGGCTGCTGTTGCGCTGCTGGCCGGGGCCGTTGCGCACGATTTCGCCGAGCGACACGGCATGGTGCCGGGCGGGCGGCTGGTGCCGCTGGCGCTGGGGCGGTTCGGCGGCGGGCGGCTGACGGCGCAATCGGATCTGGATCTCGTGCTGCTGTTCACCGGCGGTTTCGAAGCGCAATCGACAGGGCCTGCGCCGCTTTTGGCAAGCGTGTATTTCAACCGGCTCGGCCAGCGGCTGATAGCAGCCCTGACGGTGCCGACCGCGGCCGGGCCGCTCTATGCGGTCGACATGCGGTTGCGGCCATCGGGGGCTGATGGGATGCTGGTGGTGAGCCTGGACAGTTTCGTTCGCTACCAGGACGCCGAGGCCCAGCTGTGGGAGACGATGGCACTGACCCGCGCCCGGCCGATCGGTTGCGGGGACGATGACAAGGCACTGGCGCAGGCCGCGATCGACCGGCTGGTTGCCACCCCGCGCGACCCGGCCTTCGTGAAGCGGGAGGCGCTGGACATGCGGCGCCACATGGCGAAGCACAAGCCGCAGGCCGGGCCGTTCGACGTGAAGCTGATGAAGGGCGGGCTGGTGGACATCGAGTTCATCGTGGCAGTCAGGGCGCTGCTGTCGGGAACAGCCGTTCCGCCAGGGCTGGCGGAAGCTGCCGCACTGCTCGCGCCTGAACTGGTGCGCGCAGCGCGCTTGATGAACGACATGCTGGTCGTGATGCGGCTGGTGCAGCCGCACCACGCGACAGCCGCACCGGATGCTGCGTCGGGCGCCGTCATCGCGCGGGCCTGCGGCAGGACGGGCCTTGCAGCGCTCAAGGCCGATCTGGCACAGGCGCGTGCTGCCGTCGCGGGTGCCTGGGCCGAAACCTTCTGATCCCCACCCCACACAGTGAAAGAGAATTTGCCATGCGCATCGACACTGGAAGCCCCGCCCCCACCTTCACCCTCGAAACGCCCGAGGGACCAGTCAGCTTGTCGGATTTTGCGGGCAAGATCGTGGTCGTCTATTTCTACCCCAGGGACGACACGCCCGGATGCACGACCGAAGCGATCCAGTTCACGGCGCTTGCCGATGACTTCGCAACGGCAGGCGCGACTGTGCTGGGGGTCTCCAAGGATACGGTCGCCAGCCATCGCAAATTCGCGGACAAGCACAAACTGGGCCTGCGGCTCGGGTCGGACCCCGATGGGCAGACGGTGGAGGCTTTTGGCGCCTGGGTCGAGAAAAGCATGTATGGCAAGACATATATGGGGATCGACCGATCGACCTTCCTGATCGGCCCGGACGGCAAGGTTGCAGCAGCGTGGCGCAAGGTGAAGGTGCCAGGCCACGCCGAGGCTGTGCTGAAAGCTGCTCAGAGCCTTGGATAGGGTTCGCCATCTTGGCTGAGACGCTCCGCGAAGCGTGCGTGCGTGTGCTCCTCACGGCCGATGCGGCCGCGAAGGCCGGGGCTGCGCGCGCCCTGCACAGCCACTGGCGCGACGGAAACCTTTCAATGGCCGGCGCTGCGCCCGCAATGCCGGATCGGCCGGGGCGCCCTGCCCTGCCAAGGCTGCTGGCGCCCGGTCAAATGCCCAAACGCGGACGGGCGGGCAGCGCGCGGTCCCGCTTTGCGCTATTGCATGCGCTCGCGCACATCGAACTCAATGCGATAGACCTTGCCGTCGACATGGCTGGTCGATGGGGGCCTACCATGCCCCGGGCCTTCACCGATGATTGGCTGCACGTGGCACATGAGGAGGCCCGGCACTTCGGAATGCTGTCGGCGTTGCTCGCCGAAGCCGGCGGCCGCTATGGGGATCTCCCCGCACACGACGGGCTGTGGGAAGCCGCACAAGCAACTGCGCATAATTTGATGGCGCGCCTCGCTGTGGTGCCGCAGGTGCTCGAAGCGCGCGGGCTGGACGTGACCCCGGCCATGATAACGCGCTTCGAGGCACAGGGGGACAGCCGCGCCGCCGCGGTGCTGTCGGCTATTCTGGCGGACGAAATCGGCCATGTGCAAACCGGCAATCGCTGGTTCCGTCACCTCTGTTCCGAATCATCGTCAGATCCGGCGGATATGTTTCGAAAGATGGTAAACCAGCACTTTCGCGGGCCCATTAAGCCCCCGTTCAACGTTTCGGCGCGGCGACAGGCCGGTCTGACGACGGACTGGTACAGCGGGCTTGGCACGGACGTATCTGTCTTTAGATCGTAAACAATCGTGCAGGCAGTTTGATCCTTCGGACTGAAGAGCCGGCAAGATAAACGAAGTTGTAATAACCAAAGATCGTGTCGGCCGGGTCGTTCGGTTTGCCACCAAGGGGTCAGAAAAGCGAATGCGGTATCAAGTCGGCCGTGCGTATGCGCGCCTCACCTGTGCTGTATCAACGCTTCTCCCGGAACGGCGAATTCATATCGAATCCCACGGCAGGCAACGGTCTGTAAGCATCGGGACGCGCGAACAGCTTATGGGAATCGCTTCAGCAGCCATGATCGCCGGTTGGCTGGCCGTATCCACGGTCAGCGGAACCAACGCCGAAGAGGCATCCGACCGCAGAACACAAGCCGAGCTGGCCAGAATGTCTGCACAGGTCCAGGCCTTGAAAGCCGATGCCGCAACACTCAAGGGCAGTGTCGCAACCACGGCCGAACGCATCGAAGCCCGCCAACACTTCCTTGATGCCCTCCTGACAGGCCGGGCACGGGGCAGCGATCTTGCCGAGCTTCTGCCACGTAACAGCCGCAAGGTTTCCGCCGAAGCCGCAGCTGCGGCAGGCGTTCTGGCACCGTTTGCAGCGCTGGAGCGAAAGCAGCTTGCGCTGGTCGACAAGGCCTCCGCGACCGCCGAAACGCGCCTTCGCGATGTAGAGGCCCTGATCGGCCGCCTGGGCCTGAATCCGGGCCGTTTCGTGGCCCAATCAGCCGGACGTTCCACCCAGACCGGCCTCGGCGGCCCGTTCATCCCGACCAGCGCCGACGGCAACAGCGGAACCGATCCGCGCTATGCCGAGCTGTTCGTGAACTGGCAGCGTGTCGAGCAACTGGAAGTCGCGATGGCATCGCTTCCAGCGTTTGTGCCCGCGCGGTCCTACACGCTCACATCGGGCTTCGGCTTCCGCTATGATCCCTTTCATGGCCGCGGCGCGCACCATGCCGGCCTCGATCTGGCGGGCGCGCATGGTGAGCCGATCATGGCCGCAGCCGCAGGCCGCGTTGTCCGCGCCAGCAGCTTCGGCGCTTACGGAAACACCGTCGATATCGACCATGGTCGCGGGATCCTGACCCGATATGCCCACCTTTCCAGCATGCGCGTCGGCGTCGGCGACACTGTCGCCATGGGCGATCGGATCGGCGGCATGGGCTCAACCGGCCGCTCGACTGGAACCCACCTTCATTATGAAGTCAGGATCGACGGGCAGCCTGTGAATCCCCGTCCCTTCGTGGAAGCGTCCAATTACCTGCTGGCCTTCAAGAAGGATGCAGTCGGCCCTTCGCTCGCTCTGGTCGAGTAATCCGGCGCTGGCGAGCACCCCGGCGGTTCGCCGGGCGTAATGCTCCAGCCCGGTTTTCTGCGTTGCACAAAAATCAGCCCGCTTCGCCGGACGCGCACCCCGGCATCTTGCGATTTCTGTGCCACGGGCCTACTTGATCAGCCATGTCCGATATCGCTCTCACTCCCGCCGCAGCGGCTCGCGTTGCAACGATTGCCGCCCGTCAGGGACTGCCGACGCCCAGATTGCGCCTTTCGATAGACGGCGGGGGATGCGCCGGGTTCCAGTATCGGTTCGAACTGTCCGGCGCCCCAGCCCACGACGATGTCGAAGTCGAGACGGATGGTGTTGGCCTGGTGGTCGACAGCATGAGCCTGCCGCTGGTGTCCGGGTCGGTTGTCGACTTTGTCGAAAATCTTGGTGGCGCGGCGTTTCAGGTTCGCAACCCGAACGCTTCGTCCAATTGCGGCTGCGGCACTTCATTCTCGGTGTGAAGTTTGCAACGTACAATGTGAACGGGGTCAGCGCGCGCCTGCCCCGGCTGCTGGAGTGGCTGGAGTCTGCGAAGCCCGATGTCGTAGGCTTGCAGGAAATCAAGATAGAGACCGACCGCTTTCCCTTCGAGGCAATCGAAGCGGCCGGCTACCACGCGCTGGTGCACGGCCAGAAGGGCTTCAACGGAGTCGCGATCCTGTCGCGCGAACCGGCGCGGGAAGTGCAGCGCGGGCTGGACGGTGCGAATGGAAATGGGCCCGATGGGCTGGATGATGCCCAATCCCGCTGGATCGAGGCGGTAGTTGGTGGTGTGCATTTTGCCTGCCTGTACCTGCCCAACGGCAACCCGGTGCCCGGCCCCAAGTTCGACTACAAGCTGGCATGGATGGACCGGCTTACGGCGCGGGCCGCCTCCATGATGGCAACAGAAGCCCCGGTAATTCTGGCCGGCGACTGGAATGTCTGCCCGACCGACGCCGATGTCGCCCGCCCCGACATGATGGCCGGCGATGCACTGGTGCAGCCGGAAACGCGCGCTCACTTCCGTGCCCTGGCGGCTTGCGGCTGGACGGATGCCGTCCGCGCCACCCTTCCACATTCGGAATGCTACACCTTCTGGGATTATCAGGCCGGTGCCTGGCATAAGAACTGGGGACTGAGGATCGACCATCTCATGTTGTCGCCTGCCGCAGCGGACCGGATGCGGGATGCGGGGATCGACCGCGATGTTCGCGCCGCCGAGCGGGCCAGCGATCATGTGCCGGTGTGGGTGGAGCTGGCCTGAGGCCCACAAGACCTTCGCCACCCTCTCGCGGTCTCGCGAGCGGCGGGAAGGCATATATGATGTTGCCACTGTCTGGCCGGGGCCGGAATGCTTTGCCTTCATATCGACTGGGACGAAACGCATTCTGATGCAGTGAAAGCAAAAACTCGCTCTGGTCGTTGCGTAGGGAACGGCGATGCAGATTGTCTTATACCACGTCCCGTCGATGAAAACCCATCGCGAACGGCGGTACGCCGCAAGCGCGATAGTGCGCCGGCCGCCAGGCCGAACTCGATGAGTCTTCCTCATCGAGCCTTGGTATTACGGGCCCGAAACAGGCCCTGACAGTGCCAGAGGCCGGGCTTGCGCGACTCGGCGAAACCAGCAGGCCCGGTCCGCTGCTCAAGCCCGAAACGGGGCGAACATCAGAAACCAAGGGCATCCGATCTACCAATTCCATCAGCAAAGTTTATCGTTCGATGGACCAATGGCGCAATGTGGCTCAGGCACAGCTATGCCAGCGCAGAATCCCGTATCAATTGCGCGATAATCTGACTAAAGTTTCGGTGACGGTGGCTCCCGCAGGGTCGGAATTCAGGTGCCACCGTCACCACGGTAAGTCCAAGGGAGGGCCCGGACGTACCGTTTTCTGTTCATGTCTGAAATGTGGGTCCGGCAGCCTGGGGCGCTTGCGCATGCTGGCGCCCGTGCCGACTTCACAATGGCTCCTTTCAAAGCCTTTCCTGAAGCGTCTTGCGACACCCTCGCGGGCGCCTGCCGTTCCACAAATGGGTTCAGACCTGGTTCCTTTCAAATCTTGCGGTCACCGGGCTCATCACCCCGACCGCTGTTGATAGTGTATCTCTGTCGTCGACCAGCCCGAGGGGCAAGTGACGAGGATTGATATGTGAACGGTTGATATGCCCGTGCGTGTTTGGGGTCGGGGTGTCATAGAAGCCCACTTTCAGCAAAACTGACATAACCCTTGCGTCCGATCACCAGATGGTCGCGCAGCTGAACATCGATCGTTTGCAGCGCCTGGCGGAGCCGCTCCGTGATCCGGATATCGTCTGCAGATGGCGCGGGATCCCCTGAAGGGTGGTTATGCACGAGGATGACAGCAGATGCGGACAGCTCAAGGCAGCGCCGGGCGATTTCCGAGGGGTAGATGTGCGCCAGCCGAACTGATCCGCTGTTCATGATCTCGACCCTCAGAAGCCGGTGCCCGGCATCGAGAAAAGCGACACGGACCTGTTCGATGGACAGGTAAGCCATCTGGCTGTGCATGGCGTCTGCAAGCGCCGCACTGTTATCGACCAACGGCTTGTCGGTAACGCCGCGCTCAAGCACGGCGCTGATCGCTTCACGCAGCAGCGCCAGCATGGCGATACAGTTGGAATCGGCACCCAACTGTCGCAGTCGCTCCTCACTGGTGGACAGTACAGAACCCAGCGATCCGCGCTCGTCGATCAGCGTGTCGGCAAGGCGCGGCACACTCTGTCCTGCTGCAAGCAGCCGCATCAACAACCAACGATCACGCGGCTGGGAATCCTGTACCGCCCTGGGAGGCAGCACAGACATGGGGACAGGCGCCCGCCCGATACCCAGATTGAGGCTAGCTCTGCCCATGACGATTTCCTGCTTCAAGCCAGGTACCGAAGCCCAAGGCGGCCAGCACGGGGTAGGACCATATAGCCAAAGTTTCGGCGTAGGCCGCCGGCATCATGTGCGGCATCTGTGCGGCAGCCAGATGGACGGCCAATGCACAAAGCTGAAATCCTGCCGCCCAGATTGGCCAGAAGGATGTAGACCGAAGCGCAATCATGGCGAGAATACCAAAGAGTATCATGTCGACGATGACAACCCCGAACTCAGGGGAAGAATAGCCATGGCTGAGAACCAGCGGAGTAAGGACTGTTGCCATCAACAGCGCCAGCGCCGCAGACCTTTCGTACAGCGCACCGCGCAACAGCGTTACGAACACCGTCGCCCCAAGCGCAATAATGAACAGAATTTGCATTCCAGTCAAAGAACACGTCCTGTTTCCTTGCCACATTCAGGGCGACGGATGTTCATGGTCAGTCCTGCTTCGTGCATCCGCTACGCCACGGAGCGAAGCGCAGGCATGGATGCACTGGGGTAAGCCGGCTTGTCGGCAAGGCCGCCGAAGTTCACAGCGCCAAGGCCGATCTGGCCCTGCACTTCGAACAGCGCATTGTGCGCAGCAACGACTGCCCGGCGCGCTTCATTAAGGGCTGCCAGCGCGCTGACGGCGTGATCCATTGCGTCCTGGCCGACGATGGCCGAAAGGCGCGCATCCTGGCGGGCCATGGGCATCGTGCCAACGAACTGCGCGGCCTGTGCCAGAGCGCTGTCGATGGCGGTCTCAGTGGCGAAAAGGGACTGGGCAACCATGGTGGCGGCTTCGCGGCGTTGCTTGGACATGGGGGGTCTCCTTCCATCGCCGGCCACGCCGGGATGGGTGAAATGGGGTGAAAAGGCGGCGGTGTCAGGTACGGAGCAGCGTAAGCGCTGATATTCCCGACAGAAGAAGTCCGAAGGCCAGCATTCCAGCGATCATCACGATGAACATGCCGAGCAGGCGTTGGTGGGGGCTCAGGTCATTCGCGCCTCCCCACAACCGGAGGAGAGGTTGCCCGGAACGCTGCCCTTGCCCGATATCGGGAAGGGACGCCGCAGACCAGACGGCGCTGTCCGCAACATAGCCCGCTTCAAACCCCTGTGCACCGCGGCGGCCTGTGTAGGCTGCCGGGTGGGGCATGGCAGGAATGTCGGCGTCAGTGGCATCGTTGCTGTCTCCGCAAGCTGGTTCTTGCGATGAGGTTTCGATCCTGGCGGCTGCGGAAACAATCCGCGACGGTTGATATGCCAACGGCTGATAGGCCTGCGCCTGCATCGCAGCCCGGAATATGATGGCGGCTTCGCGGCGGCTTGATACGCCAAGGGTCTGGATGGCACCGCGCAGGCGCGCATCGACGGTATGCCGGGATATTCCGAGTTGGCGTGCGATCTCTTTTGACGTCGCGTGATCATCCACGAGGTCAAGGCATTCGCGTTGCCCGACGGTGAGGCGCGCTACGCGCCCTGCCAGATCAACATCGGAAAGCTGCGTCGAACCCAATGTCCGCACCTCTAGTTAGCCGTGGGTACTCAGGGCACCATACCGCGTTAATGAAACTATGTCAGCCATTCATTCGACCGCCGCAATCGCACGATGTCGCATCACGTCGCGTGAACCGCTGCCATGTCTTTTTCATAGATCCGGTAGGTCTTGCAGATTTTCGAATCGATAGCCTCGGCGATCGAAATCATGGGTCCGTTGTCCTCGAGTACCCAGCCGATCTCCCCGAATTTCGAACCATTGCGCGCCACGGCATCGCGACGGATGAACTCGATCATCATGAAGGCGAGCATCGATGCTGTCCGCGTGCCCTGAAGCTTACGGCGTACGCCCATCAACGGAACCCGCATGATCTGCGTCTGCGGGTTTCGCAGGCGCCACAACAGCTTCGCCCAGCCAAACGGAAACAGGCGGCCATCCAGATCCCGCATGAATTCGTTGATATTGGGCAGCGTGATCATGAAAGCGACGGGCTCGCCATCATATTCGGCGATCCGGACAAGGTGCGAAAAAGCGATCGGCTTCAACTTTTTGCCGACATAGACGATTTCAGCCGGAGTCAGCGGAACGAAACCCCAATTGTTGCTCCAGGCTTCGTTCAGGATATCGAGAAGGAGGGCCGCTTCCTCGTCATAGCGCGCCATATCGAGCTTCCGGATGCGGATTCGCCTGTTCTTTTCCCCCGCTGAAACGATCCGGCTGACCAGCTCGGAAAACGGCCGGTCTATCGGCACATCCCAGCAGAAAAGGTCCTTTACGCCGGTGTAGCCGGCAGCCAGCACCATCGATTCGTACCGGGGCAGATGATGACCCATCATCACGGTCGGCGGGATCTCAAAGCCCTGCACCAGCAGGCCTGGCTCATCCCAGATGGAAATACTGACGGGCCCCTGCGAACGCTCCATGCCCTGTTGGCGCAGCCAGTCTTCCGCAGCCAGAATCAAGGCTGACGCAACAGCAGGATCGTCCACTGTCTCGAACAAACCCCATTGGCCAAGGCCGGGCCTGCGCTCCTGCACAAGGTCGCACACCTGGGCAGAAATCCGCCCGACAACCTCGCCGGCGCTCCGCGCGAGAAAGAATATTGCGCGGCCATGCAGGAACCAGGGGTTCGATTTCGCTCCGCCGATCAGCGCATGCACTTCGGATTTCAGCGGCGGTACCCAGTTCGGATCGTGCGCATAAAGCCGCCACGGCAGATCGACAAAGGCACGCTGGTCAGCGGCAGAGCCGACCGGCGTGATAACGATGCCCACCTCAGGCTGCGTCCGCGGCCTGCGTATCATTCTGGTTCGCCGCGCGCTTGCGGGGATGTCCCTTCGTCACGCCACCCGACATGCTGGCCACCCACGGGAACAGCGTGGCGACTTCGTCGGTGTAGCCCAGGTTGAACACGGTGGATGATTTCGCCGCCCGCTCTTCCCGGCTGTAATATGTGCCGAACAGCTTGTCGGGCCAGAAGCTGGTGATCCCGAAATTGCCGTTCTCGTCGTGGAAATGGTGCGCCATGTGCTGCTTCTTCATCTTCGCCAGCATACGATTCTTCGGCTTGTAGCTAAGGTGCTGGATGCAATGCGCAAACTCATACAGGCAGGTCGTGAGTAGCCCTGCCGCTAACGCAATCGCAGCGCCACCAGGCCCACCGATCAGGTAGCCGACGGGAAGGGTGGCGGCGGCAATTGCCGGCAGCGTCGTGTAAAGCGCGCCGAACAGAACCTCGAGGTGGTTGGGATCCTGGTGATGATCGTAATGAATCCGCTTCCATGTGCGCGCCGTGAGCGGCGATTTCCACATCCACGTCCCGTGCAGCACAAAACGATGCAACAGATACCAGACCAGCGGATAGGCGATGACAGCAAACACCGCAGCCGTCAGGCCGGCGACAAGCGACGGCGGGCTCCAGATCGCTACGCCGATGCTGATGGCGGCCAGCAGCAGATAAGCCTGGATCGCATAATATTGGAAATAGGCAACCACGAGGTCCCGCAACGTCATCCGATCGAGATGGTGGGCTCGATTCCAGATACCGGGCCGCTTGGCATGTTCGACGATCAAGGCAGTGCTCCACAGATAATTGAGGCTCCGGATACGCGCGCATTGCGGCAAATTTAGGGATGGCCCGTGCAGGCCGAAGGCCTGCGCCATTCTGCCACCGTGCGTGCACCGAGCCCCCTGCCCGTGCGCCGTCATTCTTCCGTTCGGAACAGGACGCTTTCCCCAACCAGAAAAAATAGCAGGAAGGGCGCCCAAGCCGCGGCCCAGGGGGGATAGGTGCCGAAATCGGCCATCGCCATTGCGAAGTTATCGGCAACGAAGAAGGCGAACCCAAGCGCCAGGCCGATCACCGCCCGGATGAACAGCTTGCCAGATCTGGCGAGGCCGAAGGCGGCAACCGCGCCCAGAAGCGGCATGAGGACCGCAGACAGCGGGCCCGAAATCTTGTGATTCAATTTGGCAACCAGCTGGTCCGTCGGCTTGCCGGCATCTTTCAGGGCCGCAATCGCGGGTACAAGCTCCCAGATCGGCAGATGATCTGCATTCACCCCTTGTGTCGTGAACTGTTGCGGCTGCGCGGGCGAAAGCAGCGCGAGCGAGGGGCTGGAGACCTGCCGCCCTGAATCGATATCGAACTGTCGCGCCTCCACCAGCCGCCACCCGCGCGAATCTGGCCGCGCCTCCTTCGCCCGCACGATCTCGACAAGGCGCTCATCCTCGCGCTGATAGACGGTCACCTCCTGCAGGCGGGTATCGGCCCCCTCGCCCAGCACGCGCTGGGCATGCCACAGATCATTGCCAGACCGGACCCATACTTCCTGGCCGGACCGGTCCTCTGGCAGGAGCGGCCGGTACTCGGCGGCCTTCCAGCGATCGAATTCGGCGTTGGCACGAACTAGGAAGCGCTCGTTGAAGGCGAAGTTCAAGGCGGCGATGAACAGGCCCGATACGATCAACGGCGCCAGGATCTGGTGCGCGCTGATCCCGGCGGCCTTGAAGATCGTGATTTCGCTGTTCTGGTTCAGTGTCATGAAGGTAAGCAGCGTTGCCAGCAGGACGGAAAATGGCAGGAACAGCGCAATGATCTGCGGCATCCTGAGCGACACATATTTCCACAGCTCGGCCTCTCCGTTGCCGGGTATGGCCAGGATGCGGCCCGATTCGCCCAGCAGGTCCAGTGTCATCAGGATCAACGCGAGCCCGGCCAAGAACGCAAAGGTCCGCACCAGGAACATCTTGCCCGTGTAGAATGCGAGCGTTCGCGAAGGGAACATGCGCAACATCATCCCTCAGCCCGAACCGGTTGGGGCGCGAGGCCGATCTTGGCGGCAGGCTTTCGCAGCTTTCCTAGAAGTGCGCCCAGTGCCTTGAACGCCCGGTCCACCCCGCCGATCGGCTGGCCGCCCGGCGTGTGGGCGAGCACATGGTAGAACCACAGGCACATGCCCACGAACATCGCAAAGGGAATCCATTGCGCAAGGATCGGGTCGACCCGGCCGATGGAGCCCATGCGCTCCCCATATTCGGAAATCTTGTGATAGGTCACAAGGATCACCACCGACAGGAAGACGCCGACAGCCGAGCTGCTGCGCTTGGGCGGCACGGCAAGGGCAACGGCCAAAAACGGCAGCACGAACATCACCACCCATTGCACCATCCGTCGGTGAAACGCTGCGCTGGCTTGCAACCACTCTTCCCGTGTGGATAGCGGGTCACGCATCTGCTCCCACAATTCGGGGACTGTCCGCTCCAGATTGGCGCCGCCGCGTGCGCGAAAGATTTCCATCGCCGGCAGGTTCACCGGAAGATCGTGCTGAACGAAGGTGAGGACCCGCGGGACGGCAGCGCCCGGCGCATCGTGCACCAAAGTCCCGTTCATGAGGCGCAGGATGATGACGTCTTCGTCGTCCGTCATCAGAAACTGCCCGCGTGCCGCCGAAACCGCGAGCGATCGCCCGTCTGCCGAGCCGGCGCGCACGAACACGCCACGGAGGTCGCTGCCCTTGTCGAAGCTTTCCTCCACCCGCAGCGTCGTGCGCTCCCCGATGCGGGCAAATTCTCCGACCTTGATGCTCGCACCCAGTGCGCCGGAGCGCAGCTCGAACCGCAGCCCTTCGTAAGCGTAGCGCGAATATGGCTGCAAAAAGCCCACAATCCCAAAATTGATGACTGCAAAAATCGTCGCCAGCATGAAGGGCACGCGCAGCATCCGGCCAAAGCCGACACCAACGGCGTTCAGCGCGTCCATCTCCGACGACATCGCCAGCCGGCGGAACCCCAGCAGGATCCCCAGCATGACGCCGATCGGGATGCCGAGCGACAGATATTCCGGAATGAGATTGCCGAGCATGCGCCAGACGACAGAAACGGGCCCGCCCTCGTTCACGACGAAATCGAACAGGTTGAGCATCTTTTCCAGCAGCAGGAGCATGGCTGCTAAGACCAGCGTGCCGACAAGCGGCACGATGATGAGTTTGAAGAGGTAACGGTCTACGGCCGTCAGGAGCGCCATGGTCATCGGGCCTTAGCAGTGCTCGGGCACCAAGGCCAAGCGCCGTTGCGGCGCACCGACCGTCGCTCAGGCCGATTTGCCTTCCGGTTCGGGGCATGATCGGCTAGTCGGTGTTGCATGTCTGCAACGCTTGCCTTCCTTTCTGCGGCGGTCTTCGGAATTGCCTCCGCTTGCACCCCCGGCTCCACAGATCCTGCGGCCCTGGTCAACGTTCACGGGTTCAAGGACCGGGTCGGAAACCTGAGGGTCGTCATTTACCGCGCCAATGAAGAGGAGTTTCTGGCGTCGGGAAAATATGTGCAGCGGATCGATGTTCCCGTCACGCCTTCGGGCGAGATGACCGTTTGTGCACCGCTCCCCGACCACGGCGATCATATCGTCGTGGCGCTTCACGACAGGGACGCCAACGAAAAGTTCGGCGCGTTCAACGATGGTGTAGGCTTTGGCGGCAACCCGAAACTGGGGCTGAGCAAGCCCAAGATCGAAAATGTGACCATCTTGATCAACGGCGTCGTGCCGATGTCGATCGAGCTCAATTACATGCGCGGCCTGCGGCCAAGACCCGTGCGACAGAAATGAAATCGGCGACCGTCAGCGTCTCGGCGCGGCGCGTGGAGTCGATCCCAAGTTCATCTAATGCCTGAAGCGCGCCTGGCAACCCCTTCATAGATTGTCTTAACATTTTCCGCCGCTGCCCAAATGCGGCGGCAGTGACGCGCTCGAGCATTGGCATCGGAACATCGACATCCGGCATGCGTGGCACCAGGTGCACGACCGCACTGTCGACCTTCGGTGGCGGCGTGAATGCGCGGGCCGGTAGCAGCATCTCTATCCGCACGTCACAGCGCCACTGGGCCAGCACAGACAGCCGACCGTAGGTGCCACTGCCCGGCGCTGCCACCAGCCGCTCGGCCACTTCCTTCTGGAACATGAGCGTTGCCGATCCCCACCAGGGCAGCCACTGCCGGTCCGTCAGCCACCCTGTCAGCAGCGCCGTCCCGATGTTGTAGGGCAGGTTCGCAGCGATATGCGCCCCCTTCCCTGCCAACGCCTCTGCATCGATCGCCATCGCGTCTCCCTCGATGATCCGCAGGCGGCCTTCGCTTACGGCGGCGAGATGCTCGAGAATAGGGATAGCCCGGCGATCCCGTTCGACAGCCACGACATGGGCGCCCGCCTTCAACAGCGCCCGGGTAAGCCCGCCGGGGCCGGGGCCGATCTCATACACCCGGTCCTCCGGCTTCAGCGGAAGCGTGCGCACGATGCGATCGAGCAGATTGAGATCGAGGAGGAAATTCTGGCCGAGCGACTTGTCGGCCCGAAGGCCGGCGGCGGCAATGTCGTCGCGCAACGGCGGCAGCGCCGATACCGCTTGCGCTATTCGCCCCGTTGCGCCGTCAGCCCCGGCGGGGGCGATCGTCAAGCCGCAATCGCCGCCGTGCGCGCGCGGGCGCACTGCCCCGCCAGGGTAATCGCTGCAATCATGGCGCGCGGATTGGCCTCGCCTTTGCCGGCTATGCCGAATGCTGTCCCGTGGTCTGGCGCAGTCCGCAAGACCGGCAGGCCGAGCGTCAGGTTCACGCCCATGTCGAAATACAGGGTTTTCAGGGGAATAAGGGCCTGATCATGGTACATGCAGATGGCGGCATCATAGCCCGCGCGGGCAGCCGTGTGGAACATCGTGTCGGGGGAATGGGGTCCTGTCACGTCCACGCCTTCCTCGCGCAGGATCGCGATTGCGGGCTGGATGATATCGATTTCCTCGCGCCCCATGGCGCCGTTTTCGCCGGCATGCGGGTTCAGGCCGGCAACGGCAAGGCGAGGGCGGGCAATCCCGAAATCCCGTATCAGCCCCCGCACCACCACCCGCGCGCGCGACAGGATGAGGTCCATCGTCAGCCCCTCGACAATCCTTGCCAGAGGACGGTGAATGGTGATGGGTACGGTCCTGAGATCGGGCCCCACCATCATCATGGCCACATTTTCCGTCGCAACGCCGCAGCGTTCTGCCACGAATTCCGTCTGCCCGGGATGTCGGAACCCTATGGCATATAGCTGAGATTTGGCGACCGGCCCGGTCACCAGGCCCGAAGCGGCGCCGGATCGTGCAAGGCCAACGGCCATTTCGACGGAATCAAGGGCACAGCGTGCGCCGGCAAGATTGGGCGCGCCCGGCTCGATGTTGCCGGGGTCATCGAGCTGGAGAAGCGGCAGGGCCTTGTCGAACAAGCCAATCGCTTCGGAAGGGTGGGTGATCAGGCCGATCGGACCGCCCCAGACGGCTTCGACGCTGCGGCGGTCGCCGATGGCAAAAAAGGCGGGGAGCCGGTGCGCGGCCCGGATAGCCCAGGCCTTGGCGATCACTTCAGGCCCGACACCGGCCGGATCGCCGATGGAAACCGCAAGCGGGGCAATCGCCGGCCCGGCGGCGGCAGTATCGATGACAGCAGCGTTTTCCACGACAGGCTCAGCGATAATCGATGACGGCATCACGCCGGAGATCCCGCAAATAGCGGCGCGCGGCGCTGTTCACGCGCTGATCGTTCAGCTGCCCATAGACCTGCTCGAAGCTGGGCAATCCGGCATTTGCGGGCGGATCGTCCCGTCCGCACAGCACCAGAACACGCAGGCCGTCTGCTGCCGATCCGAATGGCGGGGTCGCGTTGCCGACCTGCATCGTGCTCATGATCTGCTGCAGCTGCGCCGGCAGATCACCCAGACGAAGCTGATCGTTGGTCACGATATTCGCGCCGATCTGCTTGGCGACTTCGTCCGCCTTGCCGCAACCGCCCATGTTGCGCGTTTTTTCCTGCACCCCGGCTGCCAGTTTGCGCGCGTCGGCTTCGCTGATGCCGGCTGGCAGCGGAATGGTCAGCTGTTTCAGGCTGAGGACGGCGTTGGCCGGATCTACAGACAGAACCTGCCGCTTTTCCACCAGCGCAATGATGGCGACACCCCCAGGAACAGCCACCGGATCGGAAACCGATCCACGCGGCATCGCCGGAATGACGGCCTGCAATGCCGGTGAAAGCTGCTCTGCCCGCACCCAACCCAGATCGCCCCCGACGGCTGCGGTCGACGCTTCGGAAAACTGCCGCGCATAAGCAACGAAGCTGGCGCCCGCACGGACCTGTTCGACGATGCGTGCAGCGTCCGCCATCACCTGCCCCTGGAGCTCGGGTGCGGCCGACAGGAAAATCTCGCCAACGCGATACTCTTCCTGGCCCTTTGCTTCCTCCAGCTTGCTGATGACAGACTGAACTTCATCGTCGCCGACGTTGATGAAGGGCTCCACCCGCCGCCGTAGAAGACGGCTCCAGGCCAGTTCGCCACGGATCTGCTGCTTGATCGAAGCCGGCGACGAGCCGCCTTCGCGCAGGAAGGTTTCAAACGCTTCGCGGGTCTGGCGGAAGTTGGCGGCGACGCGGGCATAGGCCTGGTCGACCTCCCCGTCGGGAATCCGCACTTCGTGCTGGTTGGCTTCCTGTATCTGCAGCTTTTCGTCGATCAGGTTTCGCAACACCTGGAGCCGCAGGACGTCGCGCTCGTTGGCGGCAATCTGGCCGCTATTGGCGATCAGCACCAGCCCGAGCCGGTGGTCTACATCCGTGTCGGTGATGATGTCTCCGTTGACGATGGCGGTCGCCTTGCGGACATTGGGGTCCACCGTCCCCATGATGGTGAGATCCGGGAGCTGGAGGCCGGAAGGCTGCTGCGCCCAAGCGGGCACCGCTGCCAGGCACAGGCCGAGCAGCGCCGGAACCAGCAAGGCCTTGCTCAACAAAGACAAGCTCGGGTGACCCTGGTTCAGGCGATAGTGGCCCAACAAAGCTGCACGCGCAGACAGTTTCCGGAACGGGTATGACATGCCTTGCAGGGTATCCTAGCGATGGGTTTGAAGGGCGTTGGCATAGCTGAGCCCGGTCGACGGCGCCAGCGTCATGGCAGGGGCTGGCTGAACGCGCGCTGACGACCGGGCAGATCGGGGCTCGACCTTGGGGCGCATCAACCCAGGTTTCGCAGTGCGAGCGTCAGCAGGAAGGAGTTTCCCTGCCGGGCGTTGGGATTGTCGAGGTAATTGCGCTTCCAGGTCACGCCGAATTCGATGCATTCATCGGTGTAGCTGATGCCCAGCCGATGCCGGATGGGCTGCCAGCCGTCGTTGGTGGTCAGCGGGTCTTCGGCCTGCGATGTCATGTCGATGACAGCCGACCCGAACACCGCCCAGAAGCGACCGAATGCAACACGGGCACCGGCGCGCACTTCCTCGTGGTCGGTCAGGTCCTCCAAATCGATGTTGCGGTTGAACTTCAGGTAGCCCACCGAAACGAACGTCCGCCGGCTGCCGATCGCCACATCCGTCTCGTTGCGGCGGATCGCAAGGTTCTGCTTGTCGACCCGCAGGCGCTGGGTCACTTCCACAAGGCTGCCAAGCCGGACAGAAGCCCGGCCGACGAAATCCGACAGCCGCTCGGAAAGGCCGGTGCCTTCGGGGAAAAGATCCGTCTGGTCGTCCAGCCGGTAACTCTGGCCGACTTGCGCCGTGACAACGAGGCCCGGCCGGTTCCAGCGCCAATCGACTCCATAGGTGATCCGCGCGCCGCCCTCCCACCTGTCGTAGCCGGGGAAGCGGTTGAGCGCAAAAAGGTTGGATTCCTCGAGATCGATCGCGCGGCTGTCTTCGTTGGGAATGCCGTCGTTGGCGTTTGCGGTGGACGCCACGAACTGCACCCGTGGCGAGAATGTCTGCATGCCACCCAGCGCGGGGCCCGCAAACGGCCATTCGACATCGATGGCCGCCAACGGAATGAAGCGCGCCTTCCAGCCGTCCTTGCCAGCATAGAAGGGCTCGTCTGCAAGGTCGGAATCGCGCGTGGTATACACATCGCCACGCAGCAGGCCCGTCAGCGTGATCCGGTGGCCCAACGGGGTCAGCAGGCTGCGGTCCCACTGGGCAATCGCCAGCGCCCGCGCCATCGACTGTCCGTCACGCCGGTAGAGGCCCAGGCTGTTCATCTGCAGCATCACCTGCCCCCCCACGACCTTTTCGGGCAGCCGCCACAACCCATCGACCAGCGGCAGGGCAAAAGGCGTCTCGCCGGCCGTTGTGCCAGCCCTCAAATCCTGAAAGGCCCATCCACGAACCGAAAAATAGCGGCCCGTGCTGAAATTCTCGAGCGCGTAGGTCGATCGCAAGCGGGTATCGAGGCTGATCTGGTAGCGGCCCAGAAAATTCTCGTCATTCGTGAGGCGGGTCGAGAAGCTCGAACGCCAGCCCTTGCCATGCTCGATACGGCCGCGACCCTCCAGCGTTCCGCGCACCTTTGCCCGCGTATCGACGATCTCTCCTGTGAGCGGGTCCTCGATCTGCCCCTTGGCATAGGTGATGCGCCCACCGAACAGGATCGGGCCGCCGGCCAGCAGCTGCCGATATTCGAAGCCGGCGACCGGCGCGACATCGGTATAGACATGGCCCGTTACGGTCAGGTCCTTGTCTGGCGCGATTGCCCAGAAATAGGGAATCTCCAGCTCAAGCCCCAGTTCGCGGCTGATCCGGATATCGGGAGACAGCAGGCCCGACTGGCTCCGGTCGAAACTGTCCGGGTGGGACAGGCGCGGCAGCACGACAAGCGGCACGCCATAGAATTCGAGCCGGGCGCCGCTGTAGAAAACCCGCCCACGCTCCGGATCGTGGACAACGCGAACGGCCTTCACAGACCAGACGGGTTCCTGCGGAACGCCATTCTCGTCGACAACGGAGCACGGCGAATAGGCCACACGATCCAGCGTGCTGACGCCTTCCACGCGTACGCCCGAGCAGGCGGCAAGGCGGCTGCCATCGCTCAGGATGAGAAGGATGTTCTCCACAGCGCCGCTGCGCAGCGTGTCCGTCAGCTCGAAGCGCTCTGCGACGACGCGGGTTCCGTCTTCGCTGTCGACCATCACATTGCCCTGCGCTTCCACCACGCCGGTCCGGCGGTTGAAGACGACGGTGTCGGCTGTCAGCCGCTGACCATCCCGCCGGACGAGAACATTGCCGGTCGCCGTCACGATCTCGCCGCGCTCGTCATAGGACAGGGCCTCGGCCTCGAACTCGACCATGGGCAGCACCCCTGGCGGAGCGGCAGCAGGGGGGCCCGGCTCCTGCGCCACGGCGCCAGTCGCAAGAACCAGCGCGGACAGCGTGGCAAGCAGGGCGGAACAAAAGCGCATCACCTCAGGCGGCTTTAGGCTGGCGAACGCTGCCGTTCAAGGACACCCCTTAAATCCATCGGCGCAAAGCGCACCGACAAGGCAGGCGGCACAAGCTCAGAATGGAATGATCCGCCCTTCGCGGCTATATTTCAGATAGCCGACATTCGCGCCCAGCCGCCACCCGGCACCAAGCCTGATGGGCACCAGCACAACTTCGCCGCGCTGGTGGTAGTTGGCCGAAACCCCGCCGATCAGATAGGCCTTGCCCTCGATGGCGGGATAGCGGCGGAACAGATCGTCGGAATCGTTCAGATTGTACACCAGCACGAAGCTGCGCGATGCGTCTCCGCCAATATCAGGCCCGATGGAGGGCCCAGTCCAGTGGACCGTGCGTTCCCCTTCGATTTTGGAATGCAGAACGCCCTTGCCATACCGCAAACCGACAATGAATGCACCGCTGCCTTCCCGGCCGACGATGTACCCGTTGGGCCTGCCAAGATCGGCAAAGACCTTCTCGATCACCTTTGCAACGCCTTCGGACGCCGTGCCCAGCGCGCCATCAGCCGCGGTGATGATCTCGCCCATTTCAAAGACGGCCGCCTTTGCATCGGATGCAAGCGTCTCTTTGGGAAGGGCCGGCTGAAGGGCGGGCTGCTCTGCCGGCAGACCGGTTTGCGCATCCTGTGCAAGCGAGGGGGCGGCCGGCAACAGCAGCAGTGCTGCGAGGAATAGGTTCTTCATGGGGAAATCCTGCCACATCTTAATGAATCCAGACTGAATCACTTTGGGCCGGCGGGCATCAACGCTTCCGGAACAACGCTGTTCTGCAGGATCGGCAGGCCTGAAACCTCCACTTCGACCGTGTCGCCGGGGGCGAGATAGAGCGGCGGAACGCGCTTTTCGCCCACCCCGCCGCACGTGCCCGTAGCGATGATGTCGCCGGGCCGAAGCGCGGTGAAGCTCGAAATATAGCTGATCAACGTCTCCACATCGAACAGCATCAGCGCAATCGGCGTATGCTGCACCACCGTGCCGTTCACGCGGGTGGTAAGATCGTGGGCGCGATAATCCCCGAACGTTTCGGG
>Ga0105045_10001040_pt1 | contig 22086 bp, 17 predicted proteins | sample MAT02_FD_78089 | JGI IMG/M metagenome (GOLD analysis project Ga0105045, IMG submission 78089) | Freshwater microbial communities from Lake Fryxell liftoff mats and glacier meltwater in Antarctica - MAT-02 (megahit assembly) | ecosystem: Environmental > Aquatic > Freshwater > Ice > Liftoff... | reverse complement strand
TCACAGTTGCGTCGGCGCTTGGCGAGCGTGCAATGTTTGTGTTCAACACCTTGAACTCGGATGGTCTACCCAACGCTACGCCAGCCGACATTGCGGCGCGGAACCGTAATGACTTTCTTTCAGACGCGAACAACAACTACAACGCAGGCAACGGCAGCCTCTTCCGTGCCACGGTTGACGTGACCTATATGGGCCTGACGGCCAGGGCGCAGTTGCCGCTGGACGTGTACCGCCCGACGGACCTGCATGTCAATCAGGCAATCAAGAATGCCATCAACAACAACGCTGTACTGAACAAGTTGTTGGTCGCTGAAGACGGTCCAGGTTTCTCGTTGGTGGTCAGGTCTTTGATCGATGGTGTTCAGGTGGTCGGCGACCTGACGGTGGCACTTACCGCTGCCGTTGCGACTGACCTCAGTGTCGGTGTCATCCAGCTTGCGCTGGGATCGCTCGATCCAACAGACACCACGCCAACGGCGCCGGAACTGCAGTTGCTTTTGAATGCCGGCGCGACGAACTTCAGCAACCGTGGCGACTACGTCACAGCGTTGGCGAACAACGATGGGACCGGTGGCACCAGCATCGCAGGCGGTAACAGCACCACGCCGAGCGACAACAGAGTCACGCCGGGTGCAGGGGACGATGTCGTTGTTCTTGGCACTACATCGGCACCTGGGGCACTCGAATCCAGCAACGACAGGGTTGTCTTTAGCGGTTCGTTTGGTAACGATGTCATTGTGAACTTCCAGGTTGGCGGTGCGGCTACGGGTGGAGACATCCTTGACCTCACGGGAGTGGGGTTCAGTGTCGCGAATGGCGGTACTGTGGTCGGCGCACTTGGCGCTGCGGCCCCCGGCCCAGCAACTGAAGCCACTGCGGACAACGTGCTTTATGTTCGCGTTGAAGATGCGTTGACCAACGAGGTGGCGGAGATTGCTGCCCTGTTCATTAACGACGCGGGCAACCTGACTGCGAAGACCTGGACTTACATAGCTGTTGATGCAACTGGCAACCTAGGTAAGGTGTACCAGCTTACCGACGGGTCAACCACGGGTGGCATCACGGCCATGTTGATGGGTTCGATCGACCTTGCCGATGTGGCTTGGACGACACTGGTTCCCGCAGACAACCTCGGTTAACCCGCCACCGCTGGCAGCTCCTTCACTGGAGCTCCCCGCACGCAAGGCCCGGACATCCGTTCGGGCCTTTTTTTTGGCGACGAGCATCAGAGTGCGGAGGAAATGCGTTTGCGACGCGTATACTTCATATATGACATTTTGGTTCAGAGTCCGGCTTCAGACAACACCGAAACAGGACGAGCAACTGCTTGCCTTGCAGCGAGCGTTCATCGATGCGTGCAATGCGCTGGCCCCGTTGGCACAAGAGACGCGGGTCTGGAGCCGCGTCGGCCTGCATCAACTCGGCTATCGGCGCATGCGCAAGCTCTTTCCCGAACTGGGCTCGCAGATGATCTGCAGCGCCATCTATTCCGTTTCTCGCGCCTGTCGGCTCGTTTACCAGAACGCGGACAGCCCCTTCAACGTGCAACGTGTGGGTTCCGCCAGGCTGCCTGTGCTGCGCTTCTCGCCAGACGCTCCGGTGTACTTTGATCGCCACACGCTGAGTGTGAGGAGCGGCAAGGCGTCGATGTTCACGCTTGACGGCCGTATCCGCTTCAACCTGCCGCTGGCTGCAGAAGACGAGCAGCGCTTCCGCGAGGCCCGGCTGCTCGAGATCATGTTGATGCGCGGGCCAGACGGCCTTGCGCTGATCTTTACGTTTGCGGACGAAACTGCATCCACAGGGGCGGCCAACGAATCTCGAACGGCAAAGCAAAGCCCAAAAAGGCTCTCGTCTACCACTGCCCAAGCGGTCGTCGACGGGGTTGTATTCGAGTCGACGCACAAGCCTGCGGCCGACAAATCGCAGTTCCCAGAGTACCTTCTTGTCATCGATCCGCAGGGCGGGGCGTTGGTACCCGCTGCCGCCGTGACTGCGAGGCCTCAGCCTGCGGCCGCAGACGACTGCAGCCCCCCGGCGGCCTCTGCCCCAACCTGAACCCACACTATGTCTAGCGCACAGCCCAACGCTGCCGACTCGCCGCCGTCCGAACTCGTCTCAGCGCTGGCACACCCACGGCTGCACTATAAACAGGCGCTGTGGATGAGCCTGGTCATCGGCGTGCTCGTGCTCGCCCCGTCTGTATACATGTTCGAGGTTTACGGACGTGTCCTCAACAGCCGCAGCCACGCCACGCTGGGCTGGTTGCTGGTGGCCGCTGTGGGTGTCTACGCGATGCTCGAGCTGCTGGAACTGGCCCGCTCGCGCGCGCTGAGGCGCGCTAGCGATCTGGTGGCGCAGCGGCTCAAGCCGCGCGTGTTCACGGCAACCTTCGACGCCGGCGTACGGCGCCACCCGGGAGGCGGCGGCCAAGCCCCTGCCGACCTGCGCGCGGTGTGTGATTTCATCCACTCACCGGCGGTCACCGGCGCGCTCGACCTGCCGGCCTCGATGCTGTGCCTGGTGCTGCTCTACGCGATGAGCGTGTGGGTCGGTGCCCTTGCCACGCTGATGACGCTGCTGCTGGTTGTGATCGCCGTTCTGCAGGAACGTCTGTCGTCGAGACCCTATGGCGAGGCCAGCCGCGCCAGCGCCGAGGCGCAGCTTCGCGCCGCCGGCATTCTGCGCAACGCACAGGTCATCGAGTCGATGGGCATGGGCTCGGCGCTCCACCGACTTTGGGCGCGAAGCCAGGAGCGCTTCATGCTCGGTCTGAGCCAAGCATCCGACCGTGCTGGCTCGGCAACCTCGGCTACCAAGCTGCTGTCGGTAATGCAGGGTTCCCTGCTGCTGGGCTTGGCGGTATGGCTCTCCCTGCACGGAAAGCTTGCGGGTGGGCCTGGCATGGCCATCGTGGCGTCGATCCTTGGCGCCCGGGTATTGGCTCCCATGTCGCAACTGATGGGGCAGTGGCGCAACATCGGCGCCGTCCGCAGTGCCTACGGCCGGCTGGCCGAGTTGCTGCTGTTCTCGCCGCCAGAAGAGCCAGGCATGCCTTTGCCTGCGCCCAAAGGCTCGCTGATCGCAGAGAACCTGATGACGACAGCACCGGGCACCAACGTGCCAATCCTGAAGGGGGTCACTCTGGGGTGTCGGCCGGGCGAGCTGGTGGCCGTGATCGGCCCCTCTGGTTGCGGCAAGTCGACCTTGTCGCGCGTGCTCGTCGGCATCTGGCCGTCCAGCGGCGGCAAGGTGCGGCTGGACGGAGCCGACGTTCACCAGTGGCAGAAGTCAGGATTCGGAGCCCACGTCGGCTATTTGCCGCAAGGCGTCGAACTTTTCGACGGTACGGTCGCCGAGAACATCGCGCGCTTCGACCGAGTGGATGACGAGCTCGTGGGCCGTGCGGTCGAGCAGACCGGCATTGGGCCGTTGATCGCCTCGCTGCCCAACGGCGCAGACACGCGCATTGGTGACGGTGGCGTGCAGCTTTCTGGCGGGCAGCGCCAGCGCATCGGCCTGGCCCGCGCCGCCTATGGCGACCCCCGTTTGGTGGTGCTGGATGAGCCGAATTCCAGCCTCGATGAAGCCGGCGACATGGCCCTGATGGCGTTGCTGCAACAACTGAAGGCACGTGGCGCCACGGTGGTGGTCATCACCCACCGTCCACAGGTGCTGGCGCTGGCCGACTATGTGATGTTGATGAACGAAGGCGCCACGGCCAAGTTCGGGCCGCGCGATGAAGTGCTCAATGCATTGCGGGCAGCGAACGAACGCAACGCCGCGAAGGCGAACCCGCCGAAAGCGGCGGTGGCGACGCTCGCGCCCGACACCCCTGCTGGCACCCCTGCTTTGAACCCTGGACAGGCCGCATGAGCACTGCACTAAACACCCTTGACAGTGCCGGCCAAGCCACCCTCCGTACGCCTCCTGACGGCGGCGCGAAACGGGCCGGGCGCCGGTTCGGCCCTATCGCAGACGCGCTGTGGGCCTTCCGGCAGGAATTGGTCTGGGTGTTGGTTTTCAGCATGTTCGCAAATGTGTTGATGCTGACGCCAACGATCTACATGCTGCAGCTCTTCGACCGCGTGATGCAAAGCGCGAACGACACCACGCTGCTCTTGGTGACCTTGTTGATGTTGCTGTTTGTCGCCGCGATGGCATTCGCGGAGTGGGTGCGGTCCCGGCTGCTGGTCCGTGCGGGCACGCGGTTGGAAGACGCACTGAATGAACGCATCTTCATGGCCGCATTCCAGGCCCAGCTGCGGCAGCCCCAACGCAGTCCCCAGCAGCCGCTGGTCGATCTGAATTTGGTTCGCCAGTTCTTCACTGGAAACGGCATGTTCGCGATCGCCGACGCGCCATGGACGGTCGTGTTCATTGCGGTGCTATTTCTGATACATCCGTGGTTAGGCTGGCTAGCGTTGGTTTTCTGTTTCGTGCAACTGGCCCTGGCATTGCTGGCGCGACGGCTCATGGGGGCGCGTCAGCAGGACGTGATGGAGGCCGACATGGACTTGTCGCAATACTTGCAAGCCAAGCTGCGCAATGTAGACACCGTATCAGCGATGGGCATGCAGGTGCAGTTGAAGCGCCACTGGATGGCTCGCCAAGACGCCATGGCGCAGCAACAAGCCAAGCTTCAGGAAACGAGCAGTCGCGTCCAAGCGTCGATGAAGTGGGTTCAGTACACCCAACAGGCCCTGATGTTGTCGCTGGGGGCGCTGCTTGCGATCGACGGGCGCATCACCGCCGGGGCGATGATTGCCAGCAATGCGCTGATGGGTAACGCGCTGCGCCCCTTTGGCCTGCTGGTTCATGTGTGGGGGCAGGCCATGGAGTTGCGTACCGCATGGGCGCGTCTCGATGACTTGCTCGAAAACGCCGATGACGGCCAGCCCGACGCGACGCTCCCAGCGCTGACCGGACAGGTGTCGCTGCGTAAGTTGAGCGCGCTCGTGGCGGGCCGTGACAAGCCGATCCTGGACGCGATCGATGCCGACTTCCACGCAAACGAGGTGGTGGCCATTGTCGGACCCTCAGGTGCTGGCAAGTCGACGCTGGTCCGATGCGTTCTGGGCATCTGGCCCGGGTATCAGGGGCAGGTGCTGCTGGACGGGCATGACCTCAAATCGTTGCCTCGCCAAGCCCTGGGCGAGAGGCTGGGTTACCTGCCACAAGACATCGAGCTGTTTGAAGGCACCATCGCTCAGAACATCGCACGGTTTGGCGACGCCGATCCCGCAGAAGTGGTCAAGGCCGCCAAGTCGGCTGGCATACATGAGATGGTGCTGCGCATGTCCAAGGGTTATGACACGCCCATTGGCGAAGCTGGCGCTGCCCTTTCCGCCGGCCAACGCCAGCGTCTGGGACTAGCGCGCGCACTTCTTGGTGAGCCGACGATCGTCGTCCTCGACGAGCCCAACGCCAACCTGGACGATGCAGGCGAGGCGGCGTTGGTGGCCGCCGTCGGCGAACTCAAGCGCCGGGGCGCCACCGTTTTCATGATCGTCCACCGCCAGCACCTGTTGGCTCTAGCGGACCGCTTGCTGATCCTCGATGAAGGACGCATGGTTCATCTGGCTCCAACCAAGCGCACGGCAGCTGCCGAAAGAAAAGAAGTCACCCAATGAAGAATTCCAATGCGGCGGCCTTGGCCGTCAACGACCCGGCCGTGACCGAAGATGTCGATCCGAAAGACGTTGCACGTTTTCGCGATACGGCTGCGCCCATCAGGCTCGGGTTCTGGGTGCTCGTTGTTGGACTGGGGCTGTTTCTCGCCTGGGCAGCCCTGGCGCCGCTGGACGAAGGCGTTCCTGCCCCAGCGACAGTGGCAGTGGAGGGACGCCGGACAACGATCCAGCACCTCCAAGGGGGAGTCGTGAAGACCGTTCGCGTAAAGGACGGTTCCGAGGTCAAAGTAGGCGATGTATTAATCGAGCTTGATGACGCGTTGATACGAGCAACCTACCAGTCGGTACGCCAGAACTACTTGGCACAGCGGGCTATGGAGGGCAGGTTGTTGGCCGAGCTCACCGACGCGTCGTCCATCACTTTCCATCCTGATCTGCTGAACGCCAATGACCCGTTGGCCGTCCAGCACATGGCCGGGCAGGTGCAGCTGTTCAGCGCCCGAAAGGCTTCAAACGCTGCGGCAGTGGCAGCCAGCGAGCAGCTGATCACCGGCCTGCAATCGCAGGTCTCGGGAATGCAGCAGATGCTGCGCGACCGTCAGGCCCAGCAGGCTCTGCAGACTCGCCAACTGGTGAGTGTGCGGCAACTGGCCGACGAGGGGTTTGCGCCACGCAATCAGTCCCTGCAACTTGAACAGGCCGAGGCAGAGATGCGCGCGTCCATCTCCAACCTGGAAAACGAGATGCAACGAACACAAAGCGGGGTGGCGGAAAACAAGCTGCGGCTAGCAGCCCAACGTCAACAATATGCTAAGGAGTCCTCCGGGCAATTGGCTGAGGTCAGGCGCGAAGTGCAGGCCAATCAGGAGCGACTGCTCGCGACAGAGAAGGAGCTTGCCCGCATGCAAATCAAGTCGCCAGCTGCGGGCCAAGTGATTGCGTTGACGATTCGCAACCCCGGCGGCGTTGTGCAACCGGGTCAGCCACTGATGGACATCCTGCCTCGCGACGTGCCGCTGGTGCTTGACGTGAAGATCCCTCCGCAGGTCATCAACAGCGTGGCGATCGGCAATCAAGTCGAAGTGCGCTTCGCCGCCTTCGCTTCGACACCGCACCTGGTGGTGCTGGGTAAACTTGTATCAGTGTCGGGAGACGTCGTCAGCGAGCAGGCCGGGAATGGCGCTGTGAGTTACTACCTGGCTCGCGTGCAGTTGACGCCCGAGGGCATGAAGGCCTTGGGCAACCAGGCTGTGCAACCAGGCATGACTGCAGACGTGCTGATTCGTACCGGCGAGCGGTCCCTGCTGGATTACTTGCTGGGTCCGCTGCTTAATCGCGTGTCTACCGCCATGACGGAGCGATGAGCATGGAGCGATCCAGTTTTCTGGGCCGTGTCGGCTCGCGCGCCTGCTTGGCTCTTTCCATTACCGCGATGCCCGCACAGGCGGTCGAATTGACCTTCGCGCAGGCGCTTGAGGCCGCAGTGGCCTTTGACCCAAGCCATCGGGGTGCTGCCTTTGCGCTGGAAGCCTCGCGTTATGGTGAGCCTATTGCCCGGGCGACATTGCTGCCGAGCGTTTCCCTAAACGCCGCCCAGGCGTCCGTACGCGGAACGCGGAGCTTTCCGAATTCTTTCAACCAGGAGGTTCGGGTGCGTCTGGACTACGAGACGCCACAGGCCAGCCTGAGCGTGCGAATGCCGATCCTCAACTTCGAGGGCCAGGCTGCGGTTCAACAAGCGCGGGCCGAGATCCGGGTAGCGGAGCAGCAGTTCCGCGCCGACGGATTGGGCCTCGTCGACCGCCTGTCGGCAGCCTACATTCAGTTGGTCGCAGCGCAGGAAACGCGTCGCCTGCTGGTCGGGCAAGTCGAGTCGCTTGAAGTGCAGTTTGTACAGGCCGAACGTCGGCAGGCGCAAGGTGAAGACACACGAGTTCGGGTGGCACAAGCGCAGGCCGATCTGGCGCTTGGGCGCAGCCGTCTGGTCGACGCTGAAGGCCAGCTCACAGTTGCTAAGCAGGCCATGGCGCGGATTGTTGGCGTTGTCAATGTGAGCGTGCCCGGACTTCCAGCTGGGTCGGCTCCAACGGCGCTGTCGCCGCATGCACTGACGGCGTGGATCGAGTTGGCTGTACGAAACAGTCCGCTGCTGAAACTGCGGGAGCAGGTTGTTGAGGTCACGGAGGCGGTTGTGCGACGCCAGTACGCCGGGCACCTGCCGAGGCTGGATGCCGTTGGCAGTATGTCGCAACAGGCGAGCGACTCGACCGCCAACATCGGGCAGACAACCAACCTACGATCGATTGGGCTGCAGCTAACCATTCCGCTCTTTAGCGGCGGAGGTGTGGACGCATTGGTCAAGCAGGCTCGGGCTCGCCAGATGCAAGCAAAGGAGGAATTGCGGTTTGAGCGCGAGACCTTGCAGTTTGAGGTGCAGCGGTTCTGGCAGGCCGCCGTCAGCGGCGAATTCCGCATCCGGGCGTTGGAGGAGGCGCTGCGCAGTGGCGCGCTGGCGTTGCGCGGTGCGGAGCGCGCTCAAAGCGAGGGGCTTGGCACCGCCGGGCAGGTGGCAGAAGCCCGCTCTTCGTATCTCAGGGCGGAGCGTGAGTTCCTTCAGGCCCGGCTGGAGTACCTTCAGGCCCGGGTACAGCTTCAGCTGCGGTCCGGCGCCAGCATGACGGATGTGGTGGCCGACTTCGAGCGCGTCTGGACCGGCTCATCCGCCGTTGCAAATTCGGAAGAGAAACCATGATGAAGCAAAGAAGAATTTCCTGGCGCGCCTGGGCTGCAATGACGGTGAGCGCGCTCGGATTGGTGGCGTGCGGCGGCGGCAGCAGCAGTGGTGGACCGAGCGTCAGCAACATGGCCGCGAACAACACCATCTACGGCCGCACGATGACGGTCACCGTCTCGGGTGCGGCCCTGAGCAGCCCTGATCTTCAGCTCGACGTTCAGGGGCCTTGTTCCGACATGGTCCGCGCGACCCCCGCGCTCGATTTCCAGGCCACCTTCACATGCCGGGTCGAAGGCATAGGCACTATCACCTCGGTGATTCGGGATGCCGCGGGTGCCGAGCTGGGGCGGTTGCGCGTGAACATCCCGGCGCCGCAGGTGCGCTTCACGGTGCTCCAGGGTGGTCGTTCGGGCGTCTTCGTTGTCGAGCTTGATCCAGTTGCCGCGCCGATAACGGCGCTAAATTTTATACGGTACGTGAATGCCGGCTTCTATCGCGATACCATCTTTCACCGTGTGCTGCCGAACCAAATTGTGCAAGGTGGGCAATACACGACAGACCTGTCGCTGCGGCCGGCGTTGTTCGATCCGATCAAGCTCGAGTCTGACAACGGCTTGAAGAACTTGCGCGGCACCATTGCGATGGCCCGCGCTCAAGACCCGAACTCTGCCTCGGCACAGTTTTACATCAATCTCGTCGACAACCCGGCCTTTGACCGCCAAGGCGCAGAGATTCCGGGCTATGCCGTCTTCGGTAAACTGATCACAGGTCAGGAGTTCGCAGCCGAGCTCGGTCGCGTGCCGGTCGCGAGTATCAGCAACGAGTTCCCATCACTGCCACTGACGAACATTGTGATGACGGCGGTCGTGCAGACGCAGTGACCCGTGGCGGCGCGATAAGCCGTAGCCTACGCGCTGTACCGTCCGAGATCGCGTGTGCTGGCTACCTTCAGCAGATCCGCAAGCACATCCGTCGATATCGGTCTTTTGTCTTCTTGCTTTGCCACACATGTCCTTGCCGCACCGCCCCCACGTAAACGCCCATCCCCTGGCCAGCATTTCGCCGCTGGCTCGCTTTGGAGCTGACTGCCGCATCGAAGCGGGAGCCGTCATACCGGCGGGTTGCGAGCTGGGCGACGACGTACGCGTTGGACCCAACGTGGTCTTCGTCGAGCCTGACGAAGGATCGCCCCATCCCGTCGGCCGCGCTTGTGCGGGCGTTCGCATTGGCGCGAACGCGGTGATATGCCCCAACGTCGTGCTCGCAAACGGCGTCGTCGTGCGACCGGGCTCGGTGGTCAATCGGTCGGTACCCCATGGCGCCATCGTTGAAGGCAACCCGGCCACGATCGTCGGCTATGTGAATGCCGTTCAAAGCCGAAGCACCACGGCGCCGTTGGTGTCAGGCAGCACCGCAGACGCAATCCAGCAGACTGCCGTCCGCGGGGTGACCTTGCACCGCATGCATGTGGTGCCGGACTTGCGCGGCAGTCTCACCGTGGGTGAGTTCGATCGGCAAATTCCTTTCACGCCGAAGCGCTACTTCATTGTCTTTGGCGTACCAAGTCGCGAAACAAGGGGTGAGCATGCGCACAAGGAATGCCATCAGTTCCTGGTCTGCGTGCGTGGCAGCTGCTCGGTGGTCGCAGACGATGGGTTGCGTCGGGTCGAGGTTCGTCTGGAATCACTTGACACGGGCCTGTACCTGCCCCCCATGACATGGGGAATCCAATACCAGTACTCCAGCGACGCCGAACTGCTGGTGTTCGCGTCACACCACTACGACGCAGATGACTACATTCGCAATTACGACGACTTTGTGCGCGTCAAGGCCAAGTCATGAACTCGGCATAATGGAACTGACCTCTGCGTGCAACAGGTGTACCTGCGCTGCTAAGCTTAGGAGTTTGAGTGGGTTTACTTCATTGATGAATCACTTGCGGCGGGGCGCCTTAAAGCCGGCCGCCTGTACAATGCTTAAGGCGTTTGATTCTCCGGGGGGCTGGCTCACGAAAGAAGGCGCTCTGGCGGCAACGGTCGAACTCGCACTCATCATCTGTTCTTATGCCGAGAATCATCCTGGCTTCGCGCCAGCACATTCCCTGGTGCGGCGCGACAACGTCCCCGAATGGGATCTCCATGAGCGCTTCGGCGCACACTGGTCGGTCAGCTACGGACTTCAATACGCGTACCGAATATCCCTGGAAACAATTCGTTCTCCGCGCCACAGTTACGGCCAGTTACGGCCCAGTTTCGGCCTTATTCCTTGAATTTTGAGTATGAACAGCATACCGTTTCTTGACCTTAAAGCGATACAGCAGGTGCATGGCGAAACGCTTCGTTCGGCGTTCGAACGGGTACTAGATTCAGGCTGGTACATACTTGGCGAGGAGGTCTGCAAGTTTGAAGAGGAGTACGCGGCTTACTGCGGCGTGCGCGCGTGTGTAGGCGTTGCCAATGGATTGGACGCGCTCGTCCTGGCGTTGCGGGCTCTCGACATCGGTCCCGGCGATGAGGTCTTGGTTCCGGGAAACACCTATATCGCTACCTGGCTTGCCGTGACTCAGGTCGGTGCGACCCCAGTCCCGGTGGAACCCCTGCCCAGCACAGCCAATCTAGACCCGGCTCGACTCGCCTGCGCGCTGACTAGTCGAACACGGGCGATCCTGCCAGTTCACCTGTACGGTCAGCCCGCTGACCTGGAGCCGATCATTGCATTCGCCGCCTCGCATGGATTGAAGGTGGTGGAGGATGCGGCACAGGCGCATGGGGCCTCGTATATGGGTCGTAAGATAGGCGCGCATGGCGACATCGTTGCGTGGAGCTTCTACCCGGGCAAAAACCTAGGCGCGCTCGGCGATGGTGGCGCCATCACCACCAACGACCTCGACTTGGCCCAGCGCGTTCGGGTACTGCGTAACTACGGCTCGCGGCGTAAATATCACAACGAGGTGGTTGGATACAACTCAAGGCTCGATGAGTTGCAGGCGGCGTTTCTGCGGGCCAAGCTGCATCATCTTGATGCCGAGAATCACCACCGCGAAATGATCGCCAAGCGTTACCTTGATGGCTTGGTCGACGCTCCAGTACAGACATTTGAGCTTACCAATCGCTGCCAAAGTGTGTGGCATCTGTTCGTCATCCGTCATGCCCAACGCGCCGCGCTTGCATCTGCGCTGTCCGAACGTGGCATCGCCACCATGATTCACTACCCTGTGCCACCACACCTGCAACCGGCCTATGCACATCTGAAGATGCCGGTCGGCGCACTTCCAATCTCTGAGGTCTTGCATCAACAGGTACTCAGTCTGCCGATGGGCCCGACTATGACTTTGGAGGACGCAGACCGCGTCATCGGGGCAATTCTTGAGTGCGCTTGATTGCAACTGCGAACTTCGGCCAAGCTGAGCGCAGCCCCAATGAGTCTTGCCCGCACCACACTGCTCAATGGGATAGCCACGGCGACGCGACTCGCTGTTGGGCTGGCGCTGAACAAGCTGCTTGCCGTTTATGTGGGACCAGCAGGGTTTGGGGTGATCGGCCAGTTTCATAGCCTGACGTCTCTTCTTTCGGCTGCTGCAGGCGGAGTCTTAGCGTCGGGAGTCACAAAGTTGACAGCCCAGCATGCCAGTGCTCCGGAAGTCCAGAACGCCGTCTGGCGGACGGCGTTGACTTTGGGGCTGCTAGGGGCGGCTGTTGGCTCGCTGTCGATGCTGGTGTTCGGCCCTTACTTGGCAGCTCGGCTTCTGGTCGATGCGTCCCTGGCAAGCGCCTTTTTCTGGTTGGCGGCCACCTCAAGTTTTCTGGCAGTCAATACCGTCCTGCTGGCGGCGCTGAGCGGCCTGAAGAAGGTGGACGCTTTCATAGCAGCCAGCATTGCCGGCAGCATGGTCAGCGTGGGCGCAGCCGCGCTGTTGGTGCTGGAATTCGGCCTCTACGGAGGACTGATTGCCCTCCCGATCGGTCAGGCACTGTCTGGGGTGGTGACGGCAGCGGTCTTTCGCCACACCTTGCGGTCGCGCTGGCGCGAACTGGTAGGCCGGCTGGACGCGCGAGCGACTCGCGCACTGGGTGGCTTTGCACTGATGGCTACGACAACCGCCATCGTGGTGCCCTTGTCGCAAATCGCGATCCGCGACGGACTGACGCGGATGGCGGGCGCTGAGATGGCCGGCATCTGGCAGGCCATGTGGAAGCTCAGCGAAACCCACCTGTTGCTGCTTACAACGACCCTGTCGTTGCATTTCCTGCCGCGTTTCGCAGAAATCGTCAGTGGTCGTGAGTTGCGCCAAGAGGTGGCCAAGGCCTACCGCTTTGTTTTGCCCTTGGTGGGAGCCACGGCGTTGACCTTGTATTTGTTTCGCGAGCCACTGACGCGTCTTTTGTTCTCACCCGCCTTCCTGCCGCTCGCGGACGGCTTGGGGTGGCAGTTGATGGGGGATGTGCTAAAGATTGCAAGCTGGGTGCCTGCGTACACTATGATCAGTCATGCCTCTGTGCGTCCATATATTGCGACGGAGTGTGTGTTCTCGGTCCTGGTGGCCGCTGCGTGCCTGTTCGGCGCCCGCCACTTCGGTCTGGCGGGGGCGGGCGCAGGATATGCGGCCACATACGCGCTTTACTGGTTGGTTTCGCACTGGCTGCTCGGCCGGTTGGCCCGTCGCCTTGACGCCAGCCGCAGCGTACCCGCCTCTGCGCCCTGAAAGTGAGTGCAACGACATCGCATGAGGATCCTCATCCCCATTATTGGCTTCGGTCGGGCCGGTGGATACCGCGTGCTGTCCGAGTTGGCTAATCATTGGATCGCGCTCGGCGCGGCGGTGGACTTTCTGGTTGATTACCGCAGTGACGCACCCTACTTTCCTACCCGTGGAGGTATTCGTTGCTTCGGCCGCGACGGTCGCGAGGTGACTGCTGGCTTTAGCACCGGAGTGCGGTTCGAAGCCTCCGGCAACGCCGCATCCATTTTTCTCGGTATGTGGCGGGCCTTGCGCCGGCTTGCACCCGAATATGATGTGGTGCTCGCCAATCAGTCGTTGACAGCGTGGCCAGTCGCACTTGCATCCAACCCATGCCGCGGCCGCGGGGGACGCGCCTATTACATCCAGGCCTACGAACCTGAGTACTATCAATCTGAGCATGGGTGGAAAGCGCGCGTGCTTGGTATCCTGTCGACAGCGAGCTACCGCCTGCCACTGCGGCGGGTCGTCAATGCCCCGATTTATCTGCGCTACCGGGACATCCGGTCTGAGCATTGGGTACCGCCCGGCCTTGACGACGCGACCTTCACGCGCCGTTGCACATTGCCGGGCTCGGGCGGGACCGCATGGACTGTCGGTGTAATCGGCAGGCGAGAGCCTGCCAAGGGGACTGCCGACGCGTTGGCGGCGTTTGAACTGCTCGCCAGCCGCTTGCCGAACGTGCGCCTGAAGGTCGCCTACGGCAACCTCCCTCAAGGCTGGTCACACCCGCGGGCAACTGTTGTGACGCCTGCCAGCGACGCTGAGCTGGCGGCGTTCTACCGCTCGCTAGATGTCATGTTGGCACCGGGAACGCTGCAACTCGGCGCGTGTCACTACCCAGTTCTTGAGGCTATGGCAAGCGGTGTTCCAGTTGTGACGACCGGCTATCTGCCCGCCGATGAGACCAACGCCTGGATCGTTCCTGTGCATTCGCCGGCGGCGATTGCAGAAGCGGTTGAGCAAGTCATGCAAACCGAACGCGGCAAGCTTGCCAGCAAGCTCGATCGTGCCGCCTCCGCTGTCGAACCGTTTGTTTGGCGTGCGGTGGCAGCCCGCTTCCTGGCCCTGCTGCAGGACAGCTGACGGACAGTCGATGATTTACGTTGCCTTATTCTCGTTTGCCTGGCTAGCGACGCTACTAGCTGACAACGTACGCGTGGTGCGCCGTGCGGCGGGCTTGGCCGTGGTAATCGCTGCGCTCGCATTGGCGGCGCTGCGCGGCTACAGCATGGATTACGAGGGCTACGTCGAACTCTTTGATGCGATGGTTTTGTTCGACATCTCATATCCGGAGCGGCTGTTCCTGGCCAAGGAGCCGCTGATGTCGCTGTTGATCGATGGCATCCTGTGGCTGCAGGCCGGGCCGCAGCTTATGTTCGTCGTCATGGCCGTACTCACGATCGCGATGAAGCAGAATGTGTTCGTGCGCGTGTTCCGCGGCAATACCGCCGGGGCCTGGGCCGTCACGTTGAGCCTGCACTTTTTCCTGCACGAGTACACCCAATCACGTGTTGCAGTGGCCATCGCGGCCTGCTTTCTGGCGCTGCTTGCGGCGCTGGAGGGCCGCAAGGCGGCCTGGCTCGGGTGGTCACTTTTTGCTATAGGCTGGCACGTATCTGCGCTGGCGTTCCTGACTGTCTCGATCAGCCTGTGGCTGCCGCGCCGCTGGCGAGTTTTAGGCTACGCCGCGGGCACACTGCTGCTCTGCGGGCTGATGCTGTTGGCCTTCGAGTGGCTCGCGTCGATCGACCTACGGGCAGGCGAGTACCAGGGCGGCACGGGGGTCGGTGCCCTGACGTTGACGATCATCTGGCTTAAGCTTGCGACCCTGGTGCTTATGGCGCACTGGCTGCGCCGCGCGCCGGTCAGCCGTACACTTCAGCCTCTAGTCGCGCCTTCTCTTGCCTTAGGGATCTGTGGTGTGGTCATGCTGCTGCTGCTGCGCGACGTGAGTTCGGTAATTGCGTTTCGTTTTTATGAGTTCTTCGATGCGTTCTCGGTATTCATCGTCACCGGAGCGCTGCTATGCCGGCGTCTCTTGCCGGTATTAGCGGCGCTAGCCTACTGCGTACTGGGCATCGTGCTCCAGTACCTGCCTGACCTATTCAAGGACTTCGTGTTGGCGCCTTGGTCCAGTTATGCTGGATAAAGCAGGTCTGCAGATAAGCCTGTTGATCGTCAACTGGAACGCTGGTGAGTTATTGTTACGTTGCCTGTCCAGCATTGACGAAGCTCTGCCGGCTACCCTTCGCGCCAGCAGCGAGGTGATCGTCGTCGACAACGCTTCATGCGACGGCTCGGCTCGGCGGCTGCCGCTGCGCCCGCGCGACCGTTTGCTTAGGCAATCGGAGAACATTGGTTTTGGCGCAGCCTGCAACCGCGGCGCCGAAGGCGCGTGCGGTGAGTTCCTGCTGCTGCTGAACCCAGATTGCGAGTTGCGACCCGGCTCGGTGGAGCGCTGCATTGAAGAGCTGCGGCGCACCGACCTGCGCGTGGGCATCTGTGGCGTGGCGCTGGTCGGCGATGGCGGCGCGGTGGCCCGCTCCTGCCACCGCTTTCCCGGGATCTGGCAACTGCTGGGCACCGCCGCTGGCCTGCACGTCATCAGCCCCCTGCACTTTGACAGTCGAATGCAGCAGTGGGACCACCGCAGCGACCGCACGGTCGACCATGTGATTGGCGCCTTTTACATGATGCGGCTATCGACTTTCCGCAGGCTCGGTGGCTTCGACGAGCGCTTCTTCGTCTATCTGGAGGACCTGGACTTGTCGCTGCGCGCGCAGCGGGCGGGCTGGTTGACACGCTTCGTTGCCTCGCCGGCGTCTTATCACCTGGGCGGGGGTGTGTCGCGTCAGGTGATGGCACGGCGGCTCTTTTACGCCACGCGTAGTCGCATTCTCTTCGCCTACAAGCACCTGCCACGTTGGCAGGCCCACTTGCATGCGGCGATCACGCTCACAGTCGAACCGCTATCGCGTAGCGTGCTGGCATTGATGCGCAGGTCGCGTCCGGACCTGGTATCGACTTGGCGAGGCTTCGCGATGCTGTACTGCGACCTGCCAAACCTTGCGCGTGCCGCATGAGGGAGAATACGCTTGATATCGGAGCCTGCGCCGCCGATCGGCCGCCGCCCGCCGCAACGGGCGCGCCCTGCCGGGTAATGGCCTACCCGCGCTACAGCCGGCTCGGGGCGTCGTCGCGCCTGCGCTGGCTACAGTTCGTCCCCTTGCTGCAGGTTGAGGGCCTGCACGTCGATTCGAGTCCGCTGCTCGGGGATGCCTATCTGCAGCGAAAATACGCTGGCCGCCCGGCGCTAGGCCAGATCCTGCGCGGCTACCTGGAGCGCGGGCGTGCACTGCTGGCCGGAACCCAGCGGGCAGACCTGGTCTGGATCGAGAAGGAACTCTGGCCGTGGGCACCGGCGTGGCTGGAGCGCCTTCTGCTGGCGGGGCGTCCATTCGTCCTCGATTACGACGATGCGGTGTTCCACACCTACGACCGGCACCGCAATCCCGTCCTCAGGACGCTCTACGGTCGCAAGATCGATCGCCTGATGCAGGCGGCGGCGCTGGTCGTGGTGGGAAACGCATACCTCGGCGAGCGCGCGCGCCATGCCGGTGCGCCTCGCGTCGAGTGGCTGCCCACGGTGGTCGACCTCGAGCGTTACGCCGTCCAACCGCGAGCGCCTAACCGCGATGTCGCTTTGCGCATCGGCTGGATCGGCACGCCAGCTACAGTCGCTTATTTAAAGCAGCTTGCGCCCGCGCTGTCCGAGCTGGCACGACGACGCAGGATTGTGGTGCACCTGATCGGTGCCTCGCTGGCCATGCCGGGCGTCGAGGTGAGAAACCTGCCGTGGTCTGAGAGCAACGAGGTGGTTGCCATCGCCGAGCTAGACGTTGGTCTAATGCCGCTGCCCGATACGCCGTGGGAGCGCGGCAAGTGCGGCTACAAGCTCATCCAGTATATGGCCTGCGGCCTGCCCGTCGTCGCGTCCCCGGTCGGTGCCAACCTCAGCGTCGTCGAGGATGGCGTCACCGGCTTTCTCGCCGACTCCGACGAGGAGTGGATCGAGGCCCTGTGCCATCTTGCTGATGATCCCGCACTGCGACGCCGCATGGGGCGGCTCGGACAGGTTAGGGTCCGCGAGCGATACAGCCTGCAGGAGGCCGCGCCGCGACTTGCGCAGTGGCTGCGTGAATCCTCATGCCGCCCTTAACTTGATGCCGCGGTCGCGCATTTTCTCGCCGAACGTAGCCTTCATGATTCCTTCATTAGCGGCAGCTCAACGGTAAGTCAATCGTCATGCGGACCAGCCGCGAGGAGGTAGGTGTGGGTGTTGTCATGAAGGCTGTACAGATTGCAAAGACGTTTGTCCGTCGCGCACGTCCGTTGCTGTTTCCGAAAATGCTGTACTCGGCGGACTCACCGGCGGACGAGAACGCACTGTCGCTTTACGAAGGCGAATGGACCAGCAAGCTGCCAGGTTTCTCCGGCGGCGGACAGGCTGACCTGTTCGGAGAGGACGAACGGCCCCGATGGATGGCCCAGGCGGCCGGCGGTATCAGCGGCAAACACGTCTTGGAACTTGGTCCACTCGAAGGCGGCCACAGCTTCCAGCTAGAGCAGTTGGGCGCCAGCGTGACGGCCATTGAAGGCAACTCACTGGCCTTCCAACGCTGCCTGATCGTTAAGAACCTCTACGATTTGCGGACGAAGTTTCTGCACGGCGACTTCGTCGAATACCTCCGGACTACAGACGAACGCTTCGACATCGTCTTCGCGTCGGGGGTGCTGTACCACATGAGGGCGCCGGTCAAGGTGATCCTGGACTTGTGCCGCCTGGCAGACCAAGTTTTCGTGTGGTCACAGTATTTTGACGAAAAGATCGTGCAAGCCGACCCCAAGCTGCGTCGCTCCTTTGCTTCTGGTCGCACCCAGATCGAGTCTATCGGCGAGGTCCAGATTTGCGGCCACGAGCGTCGATACAACTCCGGCTGGCTAACCTACTTCCAACCGGGATTTTGTGGCGGTCCGGATCAAAGCACCTATTGGCTGACGCTTGACGGGGTACGGCAGTGCTTCGACGCGGCTGGTTTCGAGATCACTGACCAGAAGATTGGGATTAGTGCCCACGGGCCACATGTCACGTTGATGGCAAAGCGTAGGAACGGTACCGCAGCAAGCAGTTCGTTTCCGAGCTGACCACCGGCCGCTCGAAGCTGCGGCGGCCGAACCATCTGGCCGTCGAAACTGGGGCCAACGCTCGCCCTGAACACGAACCACAAAGCACAGCCGGGGCTAATGCCCGCCGACGGCGTGGGTCGACATTCAAGCGCGGCTGAGGTCGAAGGCTGAACGCAGCCGTCATGATGGTTTATCATCTTCAATACAGGGCGTTTACAGGAGTGGCTACAGTTCGGCTGGCGGCGGCGGGACAGACTGGGTGATGCGGGTACAGTTCTCCTAGCGGAAAAGGCGGTGAATTTTGTGATCTATTAGCAAGCAGGGAAGTCTTCGGTGGGGTTCAACGTTCAGTTTATGCAGCCCTGCCAGAAGAGCTTTCTGGCCACTACCGACGACACACTCCCATGTGCGGCATCGCTGGCTTCATAGGCGCCTTGCCGCAAGCTGCGGACGGGCTTCGCGACCAAGTTCGGCGGATGGCCGACGCGATTGCCCACCGCGGCCCAGACCATGATGGCCAGTGGGTAGACGCCGCCCAGCGCGTCGCCCTCGGACACCGCCGGCTCGCTATCGTCGATCTATCGCCGCAGGGCGCACAGCCGATGGTGTCTCATTGCGGGCGCTACGTCGTCGCCTACAACGGAGAGATCTACAACCATCTGGAACTGCGCTCTGCGCTTGGCCATCTGCCTTGGCGGGGGCACTCGGACACCGAGACATTGCTCGCAGCATTTACCCGCTGGGGAATTCTCAACGCATTGCCGCGCCTGGTGGGGATGTTCGCAATCGCGGTTTGGGACCGCGAGACGCGCACCCTCACCCTGATTCGTGACCGCATGGGTGAAAAGCCTCTCTACTGGGGTCATTTGCCCGGTGGCGAAGTGGTCTTCGGTTCTGAGTTGGGCGCGTTGCGTGCGCATCCCCGTTGGCGCGGCGAAATTGACCGCGGCGCGCTGACGCTTTACCTGCGGCACTCTGCGGTGCCTGCACCGTGGTCCATTTACCGCGGCGTGTGCAAGGTCGAGCCTGGCGCCTGGGTGCGCATTAGCGCAGGCGGTGCAGTCGAGCACGGGCGCTGGTGGTGTATCGACGAGGTGGCATCCGTTGGGCTGGCCAAGCGAGCCGAGGCCTCGGCGTGGACCGATGTGGAGGCGACGGACCGGCTGGAGGCCCTGCTGCTGCAGTCGGTACGCAGCCAGCTACTTGCCGACGTACCGATCGGGGCGTTCCTGTCTGGCGGCGTCGATTCCTCGACTATCGTTGCCATGATGGTACGCGGCGAACGGGAGAGGGTTCGCACCTTTGCCATCGGATTCGATCATCCTGGGTTCGACGAGTCCGAGCATGCACGTGCCGTGGCAGAACATCTGGGCACCGAGCACACTGAATTGCGCGTCTCCGCCGCCGACGCGCTTGCCGTCGTGCCGCGCTTGCCACGCATGTACGACGAACCTTTCGCTGACTCGTCGCAGATACCGACCGCGCTTGTTACCGCGATGGCTCGCCGAGGGGTAGTTGTTGCCTTGTCGGGCGACGGCGGCGACGAGCTCTTCGCGGGATATAACCGCTACCTGATCGCCGATCGCCTTTGGCACTGCATCAGCGGCGTGCCACTGCCACTGCGTCGTGGCGTCTCACGAGCCCTTCTGGGTATCGGCGCCGACACCTTAAGCGCACTGGCCAATCGCCTTCAGGCTCTAAGGCCGACAACACAGCGGCACGCTGAGGTCGGGCCCAAACTGCACAAGCTGGCCCGCTGCGTGTTGCCGATGGCAACGCTGGAGGCGATGCATAGTGCGCTGGCCTCGGTTTGGCTCGATCCCTCGGCCATAGTCGTTGATGGCCACGAACCGGTAACCGCCTATGACGAAACGTTGCACGGTCAACCCGAAGGCGTCGAACGGATGTGCCTGCTGGACCAGCGCGCGTACTTGCCAAACGATATTCTTGTCAAGGTTGATCGCGCGGCGATGGCGGTGTCGCTCGAGACTCGCGTTCCGCTGTTGGACCACCGTGTGATTGAGTTCGCCTGGCAACTTCCCTTGCGCTTCAAACTGCGCGACGGACAGACCAAGTGGCTACTGCGCCAGGTGCTTTACCGGCACGTGCCGGCACGCCTTATCGAGCGGCCAAAACAGGGCTTCGCCGTGCCGCTGCAGGCTTGGTTGCGGGGCCCGTTGCGCGACTGGGCTCAGGAACTGCTCGACGAGCGGCGCCTGCGAGAAGACGGCTTCCTTGTCCCGGGCCCAATCCGCAGCGCCTGGACTGCCCTTTTGGCTGGCGATGCACATTGTGCCGGCGCGCTGTGGACCGTGCTGATGTGGCAGGCATGGCGGCAGGAGGTCGGCACGCGATGAAGATCGCCGTCGTGGCGAACTCCGCTTGGCACCTCTACAACTTCAGGCGCCGCGTGATGCAGGCGCTGCGTGATGAAGGTCACGACGTACTAGCTATCAGTCCGACCGACAACTATGCGCAGAACCTGCGAGCCGAAGGCTTTCCCTGGCACGAATGGCCGCTGGCAGCAGCTGGAATCAACCCGTGGCGTGAACTACGAGCGGTGGCCGACCTGCGTCGGACGTTGGTCAGCGCGGGGATCGACCTGGCATTTACCTACACGCCTAAGGCAAACATCTACGCAGGCTTGGCGGCACGCGGCCTGCCCTTGGTCCATGTGCCCAACGTCTCTGGCCTGGGGCGAGTATTCATCCAGACCGGCCCGCTGACTCGATTGGTGACGGGTCTATACCGGCTCGCCTTCAGGCGGGCACACACTGTCGTGTTCCAAAACGAAGACGACCGTAGAGAGTTTCTCGCCGCGGGTCTGGTGGAACCAGATCGGACTTTGCGCGTTCCGGGTTCGGGCGTTGATCTTGTGCGCTTTTTGCCAGTGCCATTGCCGGAAGCTGGCGCGCCTGTATTCCTGTTTGTCGGCCGTGTGCTTAGCGACAAGGGAGTGCGCGAATTCATTCAAGCAGCGAGGCAAATGCGACGGAATCGCCCCGACCTGATCTTCCGCATACTCGGGCGCGTCGGCGCCGACAATCCGACGGCGATCCCGGCGGGCGAAGTGCGCTCGTGGGAGGACGAAGGTTTAGTTCAACTTCTCGGCACCTGCGACGACGTACGCCCCCATCTCATGCAGGCGCTCTGTGTGGTGCTGCCGTCTTACCGGGAGGGCGTCCCGCGCGCCTTGTTGGAGGCGGCGGCCATGGCCCGGCCTTGCATCGCTACCGACGTGCCGGGCTGCCGAGAAGCGGTGGTTCACGAAAGTACCGGACTGCTGTGTTTGCCCCGCGACAGCGCCGCCCTTGCAGACGCCATGCAACGCTTCATCGACGCCGGACCAGTCGGCTGGGCGAGCATGGGCGCCGCGGGGCGCAGGCACGTCGAGGACCACTTTGACGAAAATCTGGTGATCGGTAGCTATCGCGAAATCGCGCAGCGCGTCTCCAATGCACCGACCTAAAACTGGCTATTCGCGCATTTCAGTGGGATCCACTATTCACCGGCCCGAGGTCGAGCAGGGGTATGGGCAGGTAAAGTGGGGCTGAATCTTCGGCGCAGGAGAGTGAGCGCCTGGCCAAGCCACATTGACGCCGATGATTGTCGGCGCCGATCCAATCTTGACCCACCCTGCCGATCCAATACTGACCCCCCGAGTTCGTAAACATTCGGTGATCCCGTCGCCGCCATGGCAACGGCGCTGCGTGGATCTCACAGGAGCAAATGGGCGCCGTAATCGCGGAGCAGCGGGTACAGACAGACGTCCTTGATGGGCAGGGTCTGCT
>Ga0105045_10001039_pt1 | contig 22090 bp, 14 predicted proteins | sample MAT02_FD_78089 | JGI IMG/M metagenome (GOLD analysis project Ga0105045, IMG submission 78089) | Freshwater microbial communities from Lake Fryxell liftoff mats and glacier meltwater in Antarctica - MAT-02 (megahit assembly) | ecosystem: Environmental > Aquatic > Freshwater > Ice > Liftoff... | reverse complement strand
TTTCAAAATATTTTTTTCTAATATTAATTGCTCTGTCGATTTCGTTCGCTGGCACTTTGTCAACTTTTTTAATAAAGCCGTGAGTTGCAAAAACTAAAGTTTCAGTTTCGTTGTCTTTGTCCCAAAATGCAAGCAGCCTTATTTGTACGCCGCCAAACTTTGTCCTAAATTCCCAGATGTCTTTTTGAAGTTTTTTGAAAAGCTTTGGGTCGTTACTTTGTTCTGCAAGGTCAATGTTATAGAAAACCTTTCTTGCTGCTTTTGCGTCAAGTCCTGCAATGAATTTGTCTGCTCTTTCTAAAAACCTTTTCTGAAAGTATTGCAATTAATATCGTCTTTGCAAAGATAATAAAGGTTTCCAAAATTAGAAACCTTATTTTGAGTCGTCAATTTGGGAAAATGGTCGTGAAAGGTGGCGCACAAGGATTGGGTATCGTTGCAAGCAAGGATCCGATAGTTATCGGATTCATTGCTGTGTCCGCCCCCCAACCGTTGATGTCCCGATAGCTATCGGGAAAAGATATAAAAGTAAATGATAACAAACAAAAGCCCACCGGTGTTTGTCCTGTCCGAACCGTTGCTAATGGCGAACCGCAGCCGAAGGTAACAACGTGCCCTGCTTGAAACGATACCTTTGTTACCTGCTGGCGTTTTTCTCCCGTTTATTTCTTCATAAAATTGGTTTCTAAAAATTTAAAAATAAGGTCAAAATGTTTTAGCGGTTCTCCATGCCCACCTTCTATAACAATATGCTTATTAGCATTTTTAAATTTGTTGGCTTTTAGGCGTTCTATCATTTTGTCGCTCATTTCTACACTTGGAATATGGTCGTCTTTGGTAGCAGATAAAAGTAAAATCGGACCATTAATTTTTTCTACTTTAATGAATGCTTTTTCTTCTGCTATGCTGTCTTTTAACATAGCTGTAAATGTTCCTCGTAAATCATGTTTCATTAAAAAGGGTACCGCTTCTTCATTAACAGGCACAAATGGGAGTTCCTTATTATTAAATGTCCATGCAGAAGTTGTAAAATGATTGGTATGGCCCGGAAAAGCCACATGACTAGGAACAATTGCTACCACACATTTTATATCTTTAAAATAAGAGCCTATCAGCAGTGCCAAATCTCCGCCTCGTGAGCCCCCAATTATGGCAATTTTATGTTTATTAATTCCTTTATTTTTAGTGGCTACTGTTATGGCATCATGCACTTGATTGATAGATATTTTATCCAACGTATCAGGTGTTCCTTTTGCTCCGAAATAGCCAATTGCTAAAAAAGCGTAGCCCTTTTCAATAAATTGGTCTCTTATTTTTTTCCAATAGTCGCTTGTCCAGGCATTGCCACCTTCCGAACCTCCAAGTCCAACAATTAAAGGTTGATTTTTACCTTTTCCGAGATATAGTTTACTCTCGACATTTGGCGTGGCTAATATTGTTTGAGAAAATGAGTTGGACGAGATTAATATGAATAGCCCAAAAATAATGTGTCTTAAATTTTGCATTTCGATTGTTTTTAAATTTTGAAATGCAAAGCTGAGAATTAAATTTTTAAAAACTTTTGACCTATATCAAAAAATTACATTTCGGATCTAATTCTACTTAATGTTTCTTGTGTGATACCTAAATAAGTTGCTACCATTCCCAACGGGATACGAGCATAAATGTCTTGATAAGTTGAGCGAAAATGGTCGTATTTTTCTTTTGCAGTTGTAAATCTTAAAGATGTTATTCTTTCTATTAAATGTCCAAAAACCGTACCCATAGAAAGGCGGGAATAACGTTCCATTTCAGGAAAATTTTCTAAAAGAAATACGAGGTCGTTTACGTGTAAACAAAAAACATCTGTATTTTCAATTGCATCAATATAATAGATGTCCAGTTGTCTTTGCATAAAACTACGTGGTGAATTTACCCATTCGGCTTCACTACAAAAATATTCACTTATCTCTTTTCCGTCTTTGATAAAGTAAGTTCGCAAAAGTCCCTTTTGGATAAAGTAACTTTTAGTGCAAATTGTGTCAGCATTATGAACAAGTTCACCTTTTTTAAAATACTTGAATACAATTCTTTTAGCAAGTTCACTTTTTAAAGTCTCGCTTAGTTTTATATACTTTTCAAAGTGTCTGAATATTTCGTCTGTCTGTTCGATAATCTGTCTGTTTATTGTTGATAACACGGTCCGCTACGCTTTGCAGGCAACGTTACGGCTTGCTGCTGTGCTGGTATTCATTGCTTGTTCAGCCCGGGACCGCAGCCGATTTGAAAAACTGATGATGAAGTTAACAACTAAAAGTTGAAAATTGAACGTCGTGCCGAAACTTAAGTTGATAGCGAACCGTAGCCGATGTTACTACGTCCAGCAAGCATAGAAGTAAACCGGTTGTTGGCAGCATGGGCTTTTGTCAGAAGTGAATTACGCAATTAGGAAGTAGCCTTTTTATTTTTTGTTTTTCGCTTTCACTTAAGGCATTCCGTTCAATATGTAACTCTTGCAGATTTGTCAAATATTTCACTTCGTCTGGTAATGCTTTTAGTTTGTTATTTCCTATCTCCCAGTAAAGCAAATTTGTCAACTCCCCAATTTCTTTTGGCAGGTCAGTAAGTTTGTTATTGTTCATAATTAAAATTCTCAAATTCTTCAAATAGCCAATTTCCTTTCCTACTGAGGTTAGTTGATTAGAGCTTAGAGATATTTCGTCAAGCGTTCTTAAATTACTAAGAATAGTGGGGAAAGAAGTGAAATTGTTATCAAGTAAATTAATGGAAACAATGTTCTTTAATTTTTCAAGCTGCTGAGGTAATCTGTTTAAGCCTTGGTTTGCCACTTCAATGCTTAAAACTTTATCACTTTCTTTAATCGCCAAATTCAAATTCAAATATTCGTGAAGACTTCTATTCTTTCTAATAAAGTCCCAATATGATTTCCCTTCTACAATATTTAGTTGGAAATTAAATTCCTTATCCCTTGAAGGTGATGTCCATTCCCCAGATGCTTCTTTATTGTCCGCTGTCAATGAGCCATTGAAGAAACCTGTTATGCTATCCTTGTCATTTCTTTCAACAAGCATAAATGAGTTGTCTGCATTTAAATGTCCTACTAATTTTAAAGAACCGTTTTTTGGTGTGTAATAATATGAGCCAACAATTGTAGAGTCGAGTAGTACTAAAAAGTTGAGATTAATTCTTAAGTTCTGTCCTTTGTCGGTTTTAATAGCCCCTTCAAAAACATAGGTCGGTGCAAAGAACTTGTCTTGTCCAAATATTATGAATGATGAAAGTAAAAGAGGTAAAAAAATAAAAATTCGTTTCATAAACAGAGAGTTCATTTAGCTTTGCAGCCAACGGTTTAGGGCTTTGTGTTGTGGTGGGAATCAGGAAACGTCAGCTCGACCATAACTAAAAGCCTAATTGAAAAACTAAAGATGAGCATTTGTTCGTCAGCCACCATAACACAAAACCCATGTGAGCAGCAGTTTTATTTGGTCAATCGTTCAACATTTTCTCTCCACGTGTACAGTCCGGCAAAAACGCCGCCATTTAAGAATGTCTCCAAGAATTCCGAAAATGAATTTGTCAATGTAATTACGTTGTCGGCGTAATTATAAATTGTGTAATCATTCCTGTCAGCCGAATTTATTTTTATTGTCCACATATCGCTGTAAATCATGTATTCCGCAAAATGAAAGTCACCTTGTTCTACAATGTAGGTGTCTCTGTCTTTCATATTGTCAATCATTTCATCCAAAGGAATGATTCTAAAAATTTCTTCTGCCGACTCGAAACCATTTGAAAAGCTATAGAATTTCACTAAGTCGTGTGGCAACCTGACTCGCCTAATTTTTTCAAAGTTTAATAAGTCTGTCAAGGAAGCAGGTGCAAAAAGCGTAATTCCAAGTTTATTTTTGTCAACCTTGATTCTTTCTATAATCTCTGCAATTGTCGATTTCATCAGTTCAAAAATTTCAGCGTGTCTGCACAAAATTGCCACGAACGTTTGCATTAACACAAGCCCAAAGCCTAAACCCACGGCAATGCAGCTAAAATAAGTCTTATTTGCGAAAGTTTTTTCTTGCCATTAAAATGAAAAACGAAAGCGATGTGAAATACATGTCATACACTAAAAGCCAAATCCGATAGATTTGGATTCATTTCTTAACCCTGTCTGACTGCGTCAAACAGACACCGCCTTTTTTACGAGGCCTCCAGTGAGCCAGTGAGCGATCTACCTAATCTTATTGTTTTATTGGTCATGAACGATTATCGATCACCAGACATCAACACCCGTAAATCCAGCGCCCCCATCACCCGTATTATACGCATCAAAATTTTAAATATACCGTCTCAAGGGTATATGTCAGCAATAGCAGTAGTTTAATTTCGGACAAACTATTTTAAATGCCTATTTCTACTTTACCCGGTTTTTCATTTGCCAAATAAATACATTCCACATCAGAAGCAACGGAGGTTTCAAGAGACAACAGTGTTAAACTATTGCTCCTGTTGGTGTTTGGTTTGCTTGGTTTTTCCAGCGCATTTTCACAAGCGGTCAATGGCAGCTTTACGGTAAACCCGGCATTGGCTTCCGGTGGTACAAACTTTAAACGTATTGGAGAGGTAGATAGCTTTTTAATGACAAGAGGCATCAATGGTGCGGTTGATATTAAAATTTACAATGGCACTTACAGCCAGCCAAATATGGTGTTGAACACGGTGCCGGGTTCCAGCAAGACGGGCACCATTGGTAATGAATGGGAGCTGCAGTACCCTGCCAGATGAATATACAGATGTGTTTGTACCAACCGGTTTAATCAAATACCCAACCATCAACAACAGTACCGAAGTAAGAAAAATAACGGCACAGAAATCTACCAACATTACAGTTGGTACGGGAGTGTTGCTTAATATAACAGGGAAATAGGGAATAGGAGAAACGGGTTGTAATGCTTTGCGCAAAGCAGCCCGTTTTATTTTCGTTTGTGAAGCAGGTAATGATTATTTTAACTTACCCTGAAATAGTTAGATTATTTTAAATAGATACAATTGATGTGGCTGTTGTTGGATTTTAAACGAGAGAATGAGTTAGCCGCTACAAAGGGTTAATAGCAGGCATAATACGAATGATTGTATCAGAAGCTAATTTATTTTATTTTTTAAATTCAGAACTCCTGGTCCATCGCCATTTAGAACCGTTGCTTAAAACCCTGCAAGGGTTTAATTTGAATATCCCCGGGTAAAACCCGGGGATCACATTTTTCATTTTCGACAACCACGACGGGGTTGAATAAAAGAGCAATAGTTCAACACAAAAGGGGTTATCGAACCATTTTATGCTAATCATGGGCTTCACCTACGGCTACCCATATTCAATCCCTTCAGTTTTATCTGCAGATTTAATTTGCGAATCTCAACAATTTCATATACTTGTTTATTGACATGGATAAAGATTTTTTGACCAATAGAAAACCCATTGGGATATAAAAATCAACTGCATAAAAAAACCGGCAACCTTTTTAAAGTTGCCGGTTGAATGATTTTTATGACTTTTTTTAATCCTCCATCCCCTTTTTGAGAATGATTGTTTTTATGCTTTTAGCTAATCGTCCAGATTTCATTACCTCTCAGTAATTTATCCAGATCACCCTTGCCTCTTTTCGCAATCACTTCTTCTATCTGCATGGTCATACTGTCTTCGTAACAAGCCCTACCTGTTTCATAAAATACGCCAAATGGTCTTGGTAAATGCCCGGCCAGTTTTGGATCATCAAACATGCGGATCAATATCTGGGCCTTGTAAAAATCTTTATCATCATGCACCCACAAATCATCCACGCTTGCACCACCTTCACTTATATCAACAATAACTGGTTTAAAACCGTCCAGTTTGATGCCTTTATTTTTTGCAGTCCCAAATACCAATGGTTGGCCTTGTTCTAAAAATAAGACTTCTTCGGGTTTGCTGCTTTTCTCAGTAAATATTTCAAAAGCGCCATCATTAAAGATGTTACAGTTTTGATAGATCTCTAAAAAAGAAGCACCCTTGTGAGCCTGAGTGCGCAATAACATTGCCTGCAAATGCTTTGGATCTCTATCCATCGTACGGGCAATAAAACTTGCATCTGCACCCATTGCCAATGCCAATGGATTAAACGGATGATCGATACTTCCGAATGGAGTTGATTTGGTGATTTTATGTTCCTCCGATGTGGGGGAATATTGTCCTTTGGTTAACCCATAAATCTGGTTATTGAACAATAAAATATTCACATCGAAATTTCTGCGCAGCAAATGAATGGTATGATTGCCGCCGATGCTTAAACCATCACCATCGCCCGTTACAATCCACACGCTCAATTCAGGACGGGCTGCTTTCAAACCACTTGCAACAGCCGTAGCTCTGCCGTGGATACTATGCATACCATAGGTGTTCATGTAATAAGGGAAACGACTGCTACAACCAATTCCGGAAACAATTACGATGTTTTCTTTTGGAATACCTAGTGTAGGCATTATTTTTTGTACCTGTGCAAGAATCGAATAATCCCCACATCCGGGGCACCATCTAACTTCCTGATCTGTTACAAAATCCTTGGAGGTTAAGGTTAAAGATGGAGTCGGGATAGCTGTTGCGGTTGCGTTCATATGACAATTGTATTAGAGGTCAAAGTTAACAAAAAAAATATCCTGTTCGTTCTGTGATGACTGTTATTAAAAAGAATTAACGCAATTACGGCAAATAAAGTATGTTATGTATAAAGGAAAAAAATCATGTAAATCAAGATTTCACTTTGCACTTTCGTTTCTTTTGCTTCATAAGTATGACCAGTTAAGTCGCAGGATTCGCCTATTAGCTCCTCCCGGTATCCCGTTTTTCTGATTATATGCGAAACCACCATGGTTTAACAACAATCCAGGCTACCGCAAATACTTCAAAAAAAAACTAAGTAATTATCGTTGGCTTTGCAGGTCAAACGAAATCGTAGTTTTTAGATGCTGACTTTATTAATGGTCAGTTTATCTCCTGTAACTATTTTATTGACCTTTTTACAATTCTTTTTACTTTTCTCTTATCAGTTTTTACTGAACAAATCCATCCTATGAATGTTTTTTGTTAATCTTATGGAAAGCGTAAAAAAGTTCCGTAAGCATTTGGTTCATCCATTAAGTATAGTTTCAACCCTTCTTGTATTTCAGTTGGAAAAGGGTGCATCCCAAATCCGATCGCTATCAGATTTTGGATGCACCCGTTGGAAAATTGTCAGCATATAGAGTTATGGATGTTGTTAAATTGAATCGTTTTTTATAAGTTCCTATTTTAAGTATCTCATAATACCTGACTAATCAAATTGTAGCGATGTTATAAAAACCCTTACTTTTAATGATGTCCACCTCCAACACCATGCTTTTACAAATCCGCATTTCTCAGCACAATGATGAAGTAGCTTTTAAGGAATTGTACTATGTGCATTACAAAGAATTGTACCGTTTTGCAAAAACATTTTTGCATAAAACAGAATTGGTGGAAGAAGCCCTGCAGGATGTGTTTACCAAAATATGGATTAGCAGGAAGGGTCTGCACACCATTCAAAACCTTCGGGTGTATCTGTTTAAATCGGTAAAAAATAAATGCCTTGATTATTTAGAAAAAGAAAAGCTCCTCAATCATTTTGAACTGGATGAAGTAAAAGTAAATATCGGCCACCTTAGCCGAACGCCCGAAGACATATTGGTATCTGCTGAAATATTGGCGCAAATCAACGAAATTTTGCAAGCCCTGCCTCCCAAATGTAAAATTATTTTTCAATTGGTAAAAGAAGAAAACCTTAAATACAAAGAGGTGGCCGAAATTTTAGACATCTCCCTAAAAACGGTGGAAAACCAAGTGGGCATTGCGTTAAAGAAAATTAACCACGCTATTAATTTTCACTACAAGGGCTACTAAGATTACTTCTCCTTTGGATAACTTGGCGTCGATGCGACCCTTTCGGGAGAGGCCGGGGGGGTGAGTCAGTACCAGCTATGCTATCAATTTTACCACAAAGGCTACTAATATTTCTTTCCAAAAAAATATTTTTTCCCGCCTTGGGGGTATTCCCGTTTTTTCCCGTCTTGTTACTAAATAAAGTTTAAAATGGAGAACAACAGGCTTTGGGTGCTGCTTGGAAAAAAGATGAACGGCGAAGCGTCTGATGAAGAATTAGAGGAACTGGAAATATTATTGGACAACGATCCATCTGACTTGCCCAATATACAAATACTGGAAGCATTCATAAAATTACCCATCAACAGCACTGAAGAACCTGATATTGAGAACAACTGGAACCAGCTTTCTTCCAACATATTACTGCAGCAGGTAACTAAACGAGAAATTGCGATTGTAAAGAAAACGTTTTTTCTTCGCCGCTTTAAACCCATGGCAGCTGCCGTTTCTATCGTATTTGCTTTATCACTTGGGGGTTATTTTTTTTATACTAATCCACCTGCAACTAAAGATTACAACGCAGCTCCACAAAATGAAGTGGCTACCAAGGCAGGTTCCCGTACCAATATAGTATTGCCAGATGGTACCAAAGTGTGGCTGAATGCAGGCAGCGTTATCAATTACAAAAAAGATTTTTTACAAAACAGGCAGGTGGTTTTAACCGGCGAGGCTTTTTTTGATGTCGCCCATCAGGATAACAATCCATTTGTAGTTCATTGCAGCAATATCAATATTAAAGTGTTGGGTACTGCCTTTAATGTAAAAGCTTATCCACAGGATAGCCGGGTAGAAACTTCACTGCTTCGTGGCTCAATAGAACTTACGACCGATAAAGACCCGGAACGAAAAATTTTATTGAGGCCGAATGAAAAAATCACCATTACCAATAATAAAAATAGCACTGATAAGCCACTTAGGAAAGAAGAAGCCGCTATGCAAAAAGATGCTTATACCATCGGGGCTTTAACAACCAATAGTAAAATAAAAATGCCCGAAGAAATTGCATGGATGCAGGAGAAACTGGTGTTTACAGGCGAAAGTTTTAAATCGCTGGCAGGGCGGATGGAAAGATGGTACGGTGTGGAAATTGAAATAACAGACACCAAAGTGGAAGAACTGAAATTCACCGGTGTGTTTGACAGCCTTAACATTGTGCAGGCCATACAAACACTGGAGTTTAGCTGCAATAATAAATTTTTGTACGACATCAATAAAAATAAAATCATCATCCGGCCGAAATAATAAAAACGATTTCTTAGATCTGATAAATAAGAACAAAAATTACTGATTCCATTCAACCAAAACGATTACTATGCCTATAAAATTACCTCTTCTATTAATGCGGAGAAAAAGCCTGATTCTGATAAAATGATTTTTGAAATAGTATCAGTAGAAGAAGGATGCTGCAAACTTCCTGAAGCTATTTGGTAATATTTTTTATTAAACCAAAACGACATGCTATGCCTGACAAAAAAAATTGCCTGCACCCACTGCAGCCCCCAGGAAATTCCCCTTAAAAAAAGTCATAAAAAAGGAGATGCTGCAAACATCTCCCCTGAAAGATTAACCTGCCATCCTTGTGCGGCAACAGGTTTATTATTAACCTTCAAAATTAAAAGTATGAAAAAAAATGACACCTGTCATTTACAAAGATTTGTAAAAAGGTATTCGAAACAATTGCTCATCATGAAATTGACCTCTATTCTTTTGCTAAGCTGCCTGTTACAGGCGTATTCTAAGGGATACAGCCAGCCCGGCATTACCCTCAACCTTAAAAATGTGGAACTGCGGCAGGTATTCACCGCCATTGAAAAACAGACGGACTACAAGTTTGTTTTTAATGATGATGTGTTGCCTGGCAATAAAAAATTTTCCATCAATGTTACGGATAAACCTATCCAGGCATTGCTACAGGAATTATTTAAGGGTACTCCTTTCCGCTATAAATTTTTTGATGACAACTCCATTGCCATTGGCAGTGCAGGCAGCAATCTGCAGCAGGTGCCTGTTACCGGAAAAGTTACCGTTGCTGGCGGAACGCCGTTAGCCGGTGTTACTGTAAAAGTGAAGGGTTCTAAATTGGGTACTTCCACAGATGCTGATGGCAATTTCAGCATTAATGTACCTGATGGTGCCACACTGATTTTTTCTTACGTTGGCTATAGTGTTACCGAGCGGATTGTAAAGGGGAATGGTGCCATCAACATTACACTGGAGCAAAAAAATCAGGAAATGAACCAGGTGGTGGTAGTTGGTTATGGCACCCAGCGTAAAAGAGAGATAACCGGCGCCGTTAGTACTATCAAAGTAAATGATATTAAAGACCTGCAGGTTACCAGTATTGATCAGGCATTACAGGGAAAAGCTGCTGGTGTGCAGGTGATCAATAATACAGGTGCCCCCGGAAGTTTTGTACAAATAAGGATCAGAGGCACCAGCTCTTTAAGCGGTAGCAATGAACCGCTTTACGTTGTGGATGGCGTCCCCATCAACAATACCCTCACCGGAAGTTACCAGGCAGGCAACGACCAGATAAATGGTATGGCGGGTTTAAACCCATCCGATATTGAATCCATTGATATTTTAAAAGACGCTTCTACCGCTTCCATTTATGGAGCAAGGGCTGCCAATGGGGTAGTATTGATTACTACCAAAAGAGGAAAGCCCGGACGCTCGGTTGTATCCTTTAACCTCAATAGTGGTGTGCAGCAACAAAACCGCCGCTACGATTTATTGAATGGTCAGCAATATGCAATCATGAGCAATGAATTAAGTGCAAGGCTTGCGCCCAATCGACCTCCCTTTTTCTCACAATTACCTACCGTAAACACCAATTGGCAGGATGAAATTTTTCAACAAGGGCTGTTTAACAATGCCAATATTGCACTAACTGGTGGAAGTGATAAAGTAACGTATGCGGTTACCGGTGGCCTGTTCGACCAAAAGGGAACCATCATCAACTCTAAATTTCGCCGATACAGTTTACGCAGCAATGTTGATATCAATGTAAACTCAAAAATAAAAGTGGGTACCAATCTTTTCTTTTCAAGAACTGTAAATAACCGGTTAAGAAATGATGGTGGCCCTAACTTCCAGGATGCTTTTAATGGCAACAATGTATTTGGCCCAAATGTGTTGTCATCTGCATTGGTTTACAACCCCACTATAAAAGTGTATAACCCCGATGGCACGTATGCACAAGATAGCATCACCAATAATAGTAACCCGGTGGCACTGGCAACAGAAGCCAATTTAGTATCAAGAAATATAAGGGTGATTGGTAACTTTTTTGGTGACTGGCAAATTTTAAAAGATTTGCGTTTTCATACCAATTTTGGGATTGATGTAAGAAATGAAAATGAAGATTTTTTCTTTCCCCCCAACCCGGCAGCTTTGGGCAGTGGCAGGGCATCCTCCAGGGCTTTTAATGAAAACCTGTATGTTTTTGAAAACACGTTGAACTACAAAAAACTATTTGCAGCAAAGCACCAGGTAGATGTATTAGCAGGTATGACTGTGCAGGAATCCAATCGGCGCAGTAATTTGTCAACTGCATCCGGGCTTACCAACGCACAGGTACAAACGGTTTACGGGCCACTCACCAATGGTAGCAGCGGCATCAGTGCCAACGGTATCTTATCTTACATCAGCAGGGCACAATATAACTTTGACCAGAAATATTTTTTGACTGCTGCGGCAAGGATAGATGCTTCTTCCCGCTTTGGGGCTGATAAAAAGTACGCCTTCTTCCCTTCGGCCTCTGCCGGATGGATTGTATCTGATGAGAAATTTCTGAGCAATTCTAAATCAATTAGTTTTCTAAAATTAAGAGGCAGCTATGGCTTAACAGGCAACCAGGAAATTGGTGACTTTTCTTTCCTTGGCAGGATAAATTTAAACAGCCCATACCTTGGTGCAAGTGGAGCACAAGCCAGCAATATTGAAGATAATAATTATGGATGGGAAACCACCACACAAGCCAATATTGGTTTTGATATGGCGCTGTTTAACAGCAGGGCCACCCTTTCTGTAGATTATTACAGCAAGAAAACAAAAAACCTTATCCTCGAAATTCCATTGCCCGCCACTACGGGCTTTGGTAGCCGTCCGGGCAATGTAGGCGATTTGCAAAACACCGGTATTGACATATTACTAAATACCGAAAACATTAAAGGAAAATTCAGGTGGAACACTTCTTTCAATATTAGTTTTAATAGAAATAAAATATTGAAACTGGTAAACGGACAGGATATTTTTCAGGGTAGTTTTGGTTACTCCAACGTAGCAAGAGAAGGAAAAGAATTATCTTTTTTCTTGTACCAGGTAGAAGAAAAAGTGGACCCGGTTACCGGTAAAATGGTGATAAAAGATATTGATAAAAGTGGCGGCATCGATGATAAAGACAGGAGCATTGTTGGCTCGCCATTACCGAAACATTTTGGCGGTATCACCAATACATTTGCCTACGCCAATTTTGATTTAAATATATTCTTTCAGTGGAGTTATGGTAATAAAATTTATAACCAAACGAGAGAATTTATAGAAGGCTACGGCGGCGGTTATTACAATTCTACCACCAATGCACTGCGGCGTTGGAAAAAACCAGGCGATGTTACCGATGTGCCTTTTGTGGGGCCTGAAAACAATGCTACCGGCTATGCCTCCACCAGGTTTTTAGAAGATGGCAGTTACCTAAGGATGAAAAATGTCAGCCTGGGCTACAACTTAACGCCTGCGGCGCTTAAACGAATTGGGGCTACCAGTGTGAGGATTGCAGTGAGTGCTCAAAACCTTTTTACTTTTACCAATTATACCGGCTACGACCCGGAAGTAAATGCGTTTACCGGAACCGGACAATTTAACAACATAGCGCAGGGATTCGACAATGGCTCTTACCCGCAGGCTAAAACGATTGTAGTAAGTTTAAACGTAAACTTTTAAATTAATTAAGATGAAACAACATATTTTTAAAATAATCACCTGCTCTTTTTTACTGCTCGGCGTTGCTGCAAGCAGTTGCAGAAAAGTGATAGAAAAAGATACAGTGGAAGAAGTTGGTACTGGCAATTTTTATAAAACTTCCATTGATGCGGAAACAGGCTTGTTTGGCTGCTACAATAAAATGATGTCCTGGGATTTTTATGGCAAAGTCCTTTTTTATTCCGACATCTCCAGCGATGATATCCAGTCTTACAATGATGGCGGTGATTTGTTCCGCTTAGAAAAAAGGTCCGAACTGATACCTAACAATGGTGAAATAAGCAGCCTGTGGGGCGGCTCCTATAATGCGCTGGCAAACATAAACCTGTTGCTGGAAAAAGTTGCCCTTATACCGGATGAAAAGTTTTTGCTAAACAGAAAAAAAGAAATACTCGGTGAAGCCCGTTTTTTAAGGGCATTTATTTATTGGCATATTACACAGTTTTATGGAGATGTGCCGTTGGTTTTAACGTTCCCAAAATCTGCCAATAGCACAGAAAACTTAGTGGCACGAAACACAGTGGCTGAGGTGGTAACACAGATAAAAGCTGATTTAACTGCAGCAGAAACAGATTTGCCTTTGAATTTTAATGACCCCTTACGCATACCTGATTTAAACCTGATCAACAGCAAGGGAAGGGCTACCAAAGGCGCAGCCAAAGCATTGCAGTTGCGTATTTTATTGTGGGAAAAAAATTGGACTGCTGCTGCTGCCAAGGCGCAGGAGATTATTGCCGGCAATCAATATAAAATTGACGGAGTAAAATTTGTAGCAGTATTTAGAAGTAATGATGGTGGACAAAATACGCAGGAGTCTATTATGGAATGTCAATCAGTAGAACAACCCGGACAGTTTGATAACACCGGGGTGCTCAAATTTTTCTATACCGGTGCACCGGTGTATGGTGCTACAGAAAGTGCCTTTGCAAATTATGCCCCGGGAAGTGGTGTGGATGTACGCAAAGAACAGAGTATGTTTAAAGCAAGCAACCCCACCCGTATTTATGCACAGAAATATAAAAACTTTTACAGCAATCAGCCAAATGATAACTACATTTTGTTCCGGTACGGAGAGGTATTGCTAAACAGGGCAGAAGCATTGAACGAAGTGGGCTACCCCAATAATGAAGTAGTAACTATTTTAAACAGCATTCGGGCAAGGGCTACAGACCCTACCTTTAGGTTTGGAGCCTGTATTGGCATACCCAATATATCACTGGCGGATGCCCCAACACAGGCCGCTATGCGCCAACTGATACGCAATGAAAAAAGAAGGGAAATGACTCAGGAAGGATTACGCTGGTTCGATTTGCTGCGCTGGGACAATGGTTCCGGTGCTTTAACGGCTACAGGCCTTACCAGTCCTGCGAAATTGTTGTTCCCCATTCCGCAATTTGACCGGGACAGGAACCCCAACCTTACGCAAAACCCAGGTTATTAATTTTTCACCTCAATAACAATTATCATGAAAATAATACTAAAATATATTGGATTCATCAGCTTGCTGGCGATGGTTTTTATCGCTTGCCAAAAGAATGAGTTTAAAGACCAGAGCACCCAACCAACGGGAGCTGTCGTAGACTTTATCTACTCACCTAATACAACTAACCCCAGTAATATTAATTTTACAAATACAGATAATATTGCTGGCACTACCTATCAATGGAGCTGGGGAGATGGCACCTATGCAACTGGAAGCTTACCCAATCATACTTATGCAGCAGCGGGTAATTACATAGTTAAACTTACTGTAACAAATGCATCTGGCATTGAAACGATAGAAAAGAATGTACAGGTAAGTGCAGTAGATTTTACGCTCACTACAAACGATGCGACCGATGCCTTAAAAATTACCGTAGTAAATAAAAGCATTAACTGCAGCGATTTTAAATGGGAGTGGGGCAATGGCATTCAAACAGCAACAGAAAACCCGGGCACGTACACCTATCCAACTTCTGGCGTTTATACCGTGAAAATTTCTGGTAAAATTGCCAACTCTACTATCACAAGTACCAAAGAAATAAAGGTTTTTGTAGCAAGTAAAGCCCAACTTGCCGGCAACTCAAGCCGCACATGGAAATATCATCCAACAGAGGGTTTGTCTTTTTTCGGTGGCTTTTCTTCGCAACTTTCGTGTGAATTAGACACCAAATTTATTTTCGTTGCCAATAATAATTACCAGTGTGATAACGGTGGTTCTGAAATCGTTTTTCCGAATTGCACCACCAAACCAGCAAGGCCACAAACCACCTGGACACTTACCAGAATTAATTTATTACAAATGAAATTAAATATCGGTACAGGCGGCAGTTCATTTTTTGGCGACCCAACAACAGGGCCTGATTACACACTGGTAAACCTTACCGACAATTTACTGGAAGTGGATAAAGTGAATTTTGGATTTACAGATCAGGTAAAGTATAAAATGCTGAGACAATAGTTAAATGATAAGTATAGATCTTTTATAGCAGCAATCGTTCGTTTTGGTAATGTACAGGGTGTTTGCTTAGGCGGGCACCCTGTTTTAAAATTATAGAAGCAACAGGAATTATATTTGTCAACCTTATGTATGAATTGGCAAAAACTGCATCATCTTGCAATATACTTTAGCTCTGGGACTAAAATAAATTAAAAAACTTTTTCTCGTTTGCAATATCAGTCTATAATAATATTCATCTTACCTGTTTCGATATTGTTATTGAAAACAGCGGATGCAAAATCGCAGGATACAGAACCTGCTGCGTTCGTGAATCCTTTCATAGGCACGGCTAACAACGCCAATACTTATCCGGGCGCAGTGGTACCCTGGGGAATGGTATCGGTTAATCCGTTTACCACAGAAGCTAACGGTGGCAACCATTCTGCAACCAGCTATACAAAAGATGCTCCGTTTATAAATGGCTTTAGTCACGTAGGTTTAAGTGGGGTTGGGTGTCCGGATATGGGCAGTATTATTTTGATGCCTTCAATGGGTGCACCCACTAATAATGTTGACTCCATCAAATCCGCTTATATCAACGAAATTGCTACCGCCGGTTATTATAGCGTGGAGTTAACAAAGCATGCAATCAAAACAGAACTGAGTGCGACCTTGCGTAGTGGGATTAGTCAATACACTTTCATAAAAGCCGGCAAAGCGAATGTGTTGCTGGATTTGTCGAGAAGTCTTAGTAACTACCGCGGCGCATCTATCAAAAAAATAAATGATAATGAGGTAGAAGGATACAAGGAGGAGGGCAATTTTTGCGGAGCAGGAAACAGGCAGAGAATTTTTTTTGTGATACGGATACAAATAAATAACGCCCAGATAAAGTTATGGGGCGATAGCGTAACCGAAAAAAAAGAAGATAATTATACTGGAAACAATATTGGCTGCTGGTTTCAGTTTGAAGTTACAGCAGGAGAAAAAATTATCATGCAAGTTGGTATCTCTTATGTGAGTGCCCGCAATGCAAGGCTAAACTTACAAGCAGAGCAACCTGTCTGCAATTTTGAAAAAGTAAAACAGGCAGCATTCAACAACTGGAACAAAGAGCTCTCCAAAATAAAAGTAAGTAGCTCATCAAACGATGATAAATCTATTTTTTATACTGGCTTGTACCACACATTGCTGCACCCCAATATTTTTAATGATGTAAATGGCGAGTACATATCCATGACAGGAAAAAATATAAAAAAGGTGGCCAAAGGGCATAACCACTATACCGTTTTTTCTTTGTGGGATACTTACCGGAATCTTCATTCGCTGCTGACGTTGGTTTATCCGGAGAGGCAAAGCGATATGGTGAATAGCATGGTAAACATGTACAAAGAAAGCGGCTGGTTGCCCAAGTGGGAATTGGCAGCCAACGAAACATACATTATGGTGGGAGACCCTGCTGTAGCGGTTATTGCAGAAACCTATTTAAAAGGCATCCGGGATTTTGATGTGGCTACAGCTTATAAAGCCATGTTGCACAACGCATCTTTATCAGCGCCAAACAATCCAATAAGACCGGGATTAAAAAACTATTTGCAATACCAATACATTCCCAACGATGTAAAAGATACCAGAAGAAATTTTGTATGGGGTTCTGTGGCAACAACTTTAGAATATTGTTATGCCGACTGGTGCATTGCACAAATGGCTAAAGGGCTGGGCAATAAAAAGGATGAGAAAATTTTCACAGCCCGGTCACTTTTTTACAAAAATCTGTTTGATACTTCAACAAATTTTATAAGGCCGAAATTGAAAGATGGAAACTGGCTCACCCCCTTTGACGCAACTGCAATAGCAGGCGAATTAAACTGGAACCCAAGTGGCGGCCCCGGTTTTGTAGAAGGAAACGCCTGGCAATATACCTGGATGATACCGCATGCTATTAAAGGGTTAAGTAAACTTATGGGCGGCGATAAAATGTTCACAGAAAAACTACAGCAATGTTTTGATGACAATCAATTTGTATTATGGAACGAGCCGGATATGGCTTATCCTTTTCTTTTCAATTATTTTAAGGGAAATGAATGGCGTACAAAAAAATTGGTGAAGGAATCTATAAAAAAATATTTCACCAACACCCCCGAAGGCATCCCCGGTAATGATGATTGCGGCACCACGAGTGCATGGTTGGTATTTGCCATGATGGGTTTATATCCTGCATGCCCGGCATCCGGCAATTATGCGGTTACCACACCAGCATTTAATGAAATTAGCATTACACTCAACCCCAAATATTATAAAGGAAAAAATTTTTCTATTAAAAAAAATAGTACGTTTAGAAATGAAAGGTTTATTCAGCAGCTATTGCTCAATGGTAAATCAACCAATAACTATTTTATTTCGCACAAAACTATTACTAACGGCGGTGTTATTATTTATACTTTAAAAGAAAATAAATGAAAAAGAATTGGTTGATTTTTACTTTGTTGTTGATTACAAAAGCGAACATCGTATTTGCACAAATTGAGAGTACTACGGACACCGTACCAAACAGTTATTTTGTTACTTACAGCAAGGGTGAATACATGCAAAAATTAGCTGCCCTGCCTTGCGGGATAAAAGAAAGCGACTCCATAAAAACAGTATTACAAAAATTATCCGGCTATCTTAAAAGTTTTGTGCCTGGGGAACGATTTACCGATGATAAATATGCAAAAGCAAGTTCGTTGCAGGCATTAAAAAGTGTGCAGGAAGGTGGCTATGGTATTGGTGCAGTATTGGTAGACAGCAACGGGAATATTTTAGAAGCAGCTCACAACAATCAACTGCAATTGCACCGAAGCGACCTGCATGGTGAAATGAGTTTGCTAACACAATTTGAACAAAAGAAGTATGCAGCCAAATACATGAATGCCTACGTTTATAAACCAGGACTAATTGTTTTCAGCAGTGCAGAGCCCTGCCCCATGTGCTTTATACGGCTGGCTACTGTTGGCGTAAATACGTTGTACTGCACACCCGGCCCCGATGATGGCATGGTGAACAGGGTTAGTTGTCTGCCACCATCCTGGGCAGATTTGGCGGCAAAACATTCTTTCAAAAAAGGCAACTGCTCACCCGTAATGCAGAAAATTGCCCACTTGCTTTTCTTCAGTTTTTTACTGGATGGACGGGGGCCAAAAGGATAAGTCTAATTAGAAAATTAAACAAGTGCAACCATGAATATTTTACAGTAAACTTCGCCTACGTAAAAATATTAATGGGTGATAAATTTTGTGCTGCCGGTCTCCATGATTGGTAATTGGGAAGCATTACAACAAGCCAAAGAAAGTTTACCAATAAGTCCATAGAAGAAACCATTGCAATGGTTAAAAAAAATCGGTAGTAAGGAATTCGCCTGGCTATTCGAATATTATTTTCCAAAAACTCTTGATACCACTGATTATTTTTTTAAATGTTGATTAGCAAGGAGCCTATTTGTTTTATCACCGGTGATAAAGTTTCAATTTGAGTTTAGGGGTTCATCACCACAAGTGTAACCTTATCTTCCTTTTATTAAAAATGATGAGCAACTAAGATTACCAATGCAAGTGTAATAAACCAACTGGCAAAATAAACCAGTCAGGGCCTGTTTGTCAATGCTTTTTATAAAGGTGAAAATAACATAAGTGAAGGAAGCAAACACCTTACGGAAATGAAACCGGTTGTGTAAGAATGCAACTGGAGAAATGACAACCTGTGTTATCGTATCCGCCGGTCGCAGGATTTCTGGAAGCAAAACGGCAACCCTAAAATATTTGATGCTACCTGAATACAAGCCAAGTAACTGGTATTGCAAGCTTTTAAGGAACAACACCGAAAAGACAATAGGAGATTTACTATTTGAACGAATTACAGGCGGGGCAATTGGATGTTTTATCTACCTGCTTTAATAACATTGTTAATATTGTGAATGAATGTTTTTATAAAATGACAATGTAACTGAAGAACGCTTTTGTCGGAAGATACTTTTATAATTATTTATAAGAATTAATAAGAATTTTTTTTTTCGTCATTAATCTTTCACAAAGTTCTCCTTTTGGCTCAGTAGCGGCAATGAATTGTTTGGCTTAAGCCGCTGCGGCTGCCCACCGGACTGTATAGGTTGTTTATTCTTATTTAATAATTATGAAAGGTTTGAATACCTGCCCACTAAAGTGCATGGCAGTTTTTCGTGCTTTGAAAACTTACCCACGGTAAATTTTTTGTTTAAATTTATACATATTGGTAAAATAATAACAGAATTTTATATGTTATTTTTATGACACATAAATAAAATTATGAAAAAACTTTTCGGTGCTATAGCTTTCTTTATTTTAATGCTATCAGCCTTTGCACATGAATATATTTTAATTGCCAATAAATATCGCATAGCAAAAGGTGATACATTGGAGGTACATCTTTTTGTTGCAGATGGATTTAATATTGAACTGGAACGCCCGATGCAAACCGCCATCACAAAAAAATTTGAGATGATAACTGAAAATGGTACGATTGATTTATTGGCAACAACGGATAACGGGTCGCTACCAGTTATAAATAGAAGGGCTGATTTCGAAGGGCTTGGACTGATACATACAGAACGGGGTTATGCACGAATAACATTGCCCACGGCTAAATTTTTGAGTTATTTAAAAGAAGATCATATTGAAAATATAAAAGTGAAAAACGATTCATCAAAAAAATTTCGACGGGAAAGATATACCCGGTACATTAAATGTTTGGTATAAAGCGGAATAATAAAAAAGGACACATTTCACAAAACCATTACCGGGCAAAACTTTGAAATTGTGTTACTACAAAATCCTTATCTGTTGCAAAAAGATGATGTACTAAAAGCACAAGTATTTTTTATGGGTAAACCCTTAACCAACAAATTGATTACAGCCCGAAACAGAACCGGCAGCGAACCTGCTACTGCGTTTACGAGCCGTACAAATGCCAATGGTATTTGCTCGTTTCAAATAAAGCGCAAAGGAGACTGGTTTATTCATTCCACCCTCATCATCCCTGCCCGGACAAGGCAGATGCAGACTGGGAGAGCTTTTGGTCATCTTATAGTTTTGGAATAGAATAAGCACGGGTCTGTTAGTCTCAAACAAATTGCTCTTTTAATTCCTTTAGTTTTTCAAGATGTTCCAATGCTTCATTTCGTATGGTTGGGTCAGTACTCAACTGTTTTAATGCAATTGCCTTTTCCAGCATATCATTGAATCTTTCCTCATTAAAATACTCATCAGGATTGGCAGCACTCCAGCTGGTTGCTAAATAATTAGACAGTGTGTGGCATCTTTCCAGTGGATAGTTTTCGGCTGTTCGTATATCCAATGCTTCCCTGTACCAGGCGAGCGCTTTATCAAAATTATCAGAGTGTAGTGCAGCAGGATATCTGGTGTAGGCATTACCAAAGTGGTGACATATCATGGCAAACTCATAAGGGTAATCTACTTTGTTATAAAAGTTAAGCGCCTCGGTAAATGAGGATACAGACACCGCAGCCCATACACCTCTTTTCTTTACTTCATCCTGTATTTCAGAATAGATAACACCCAGGTGGTGATGAATATCTGCAAATACATCTGGTGCCGCTTCCCTGTCAAAAATCGTGAGGCATTCCTGAAAAGCCTGCATGGCAGTGCGGTAAAATTGTGGCTGCCCGTTTTGAGCCCAGGTGTATAGCAATATGGCTTTTCGTAATACGGCAGTACCTTTTAACCGGGTTAAATTTTCATCCTGTAAAAGCATCACCGCTTTGTTGATATAGCCCAGCGATTCTGTAAAGCTGTTGCTGAAATTAGCTACCTGCGATGCGTCAATTAAAATTAAAGCCGCCTCTGCTTTTCTGTTGCCAGCTTCATAATGCTGCAGACATTCCCACAAATTAGCTTTTAATTTATCCAACAAGGCTTCGTTATAAGGTACTGTCAATTGCTTCATCCAAATGCTGCACAGGGCCGCCTTTAATTCAATAAGGGCATCGTTGGAGATGGATAATTGCAGCAATGGCTGTAACAGTTCTTCTGCAGCACCCAGTTCATTATTATCGTTTAAAAAAGTTGCAAAATGTTTTGCAGTAAATACTTTTTGTTCCGGTAATGTGGCTGCATTCATTGCTGCAATAAATAAATGCTGGATGTTACCGGCGGATTGTTCTTGTTCCCAGTTGCCGTATAATGCGGCAATTGCATGATTGTGCAATTGTGTAAAATTGGCAGCATCCATAGCAATAAAAAGTTCATCTACTGCAATGTCATTCATCAACCTGTTTAATAAATCGACTGTTTGTAAAATGGCAGGATGATTCATTAAGAAATGGTACGATTTTTCGAAATTACCCAATTGGCAAAAGATGATGCCAAGTAAAGCCTCCTCACTGTAGGTGATTTTTTCAAGGAATAAAACTGGCGGCATATCATTGTACCAGTCAGGGTTTACCGTAATAGTTCCATCAGTGATAATAATTTTTTGATGGCTGTTGGTAACAATATCATTTGCATGGTGCAGAGTTACAAGCTCCTGGAGCCGGTATTCTTGTGCAATACATTGTTTTACTTTTTCAACCGATTCAGTTGAAACAAATATTGAAATCATCTTCGTTTATTTTTATGGTTCCCCTTGCATCTTTTTGCATGGTGCGTTTAAATAATTCTGCATAGATGCCAGCTTTTTTT
>Ga0105045_10001038_pt1 | contig 22090 bp, 19 predicted proteins | sample MAT02_FD_78089 | JGI IMG/M metagenome (GOLD analysis project Ga0105045, IMG submission 78089) | Freshwater microbial communities from Lake Fryxell liftoff mats and glacier meltwater in Antarctica - MAT-02 (megahit assembly) | ecosystem: Environmental > Aquatic > Freshwater > Ice > Liftoff... | reverse complement strand
TTTTTGGATTTGGGGGTAACACAACTTTTGCGAAACCGAGTCGTCCTTTATTGGATCACGCACATAGCAGCGAGCCTTATCAACGTGAGCTTGGTAAGTTTCATGATAATTTTAACAGAAAGTGCCCGAGGCCTCAGTGATGAAAAAATTGGTCACCCTTTTTTTAATTGGAATTATGTTTATTTGCTGCAGCTTTGAAAAAAGCTAAACCTTCACGGCACCCTGCAACATGGGAAAATGTCCAATTCACGACAGCTTTTAGTTCTGGTGTAAATTTTAATGAAGAAAAAATATCACAAATTCAAAATGTAGATAAAATCCTTTATTTTTTTATTCGCGATCGAGAAGCAAATAGATTAAAAAAATCCATCGAGAATCCATTGACGATGCTTTAAGAATTGTGTTTGGGGATGATTTTTGTAATGCAACAACCAAAGAATAAAAAGGCTAGTTCTAGATAGACCAACTGGAATAAGCAAAAAATATGATAATTTTTATTTCATCACTTAATTTTAATTGTTTTGTGTCTTTTTTGCTTATCGCAAGAAAGCAAGACCTAAAATTCAAGAAGAAGGTAGGAAAAATCCAAATATCATTGATTTTTAATAAATTAGAATTAACTTGTTCATTTAACCCTTCTCGGAGGTTTAGCTGAGTGATTTGGCCATTCATGGTTTCAAACATTGCACCACAATTTTGACAACGCATCTTGTGGGTATCAATTTTCAAATAAGTTCTTTTTTGACTAGATTAAGTATTCTGAAGGTTCTTTCTTTTGTTTCCCTGATCTGTAGGTATGAAGATTTGTAACATGAGCAGCGTTTTATCTCATTTCGTAGGCATCCTCGAAAAATAACATGATCTAACTCAAATTCTGCATCTTGAAAGATTACACTTTTATCATTGATTAGAGTATAAAAGACCTCAGAGGTGGACATAGAGAATCTCGTATTGGCTGGTCACATAGGATTTCTTTATGAATCTCTTTTTTTATCAAAAATTATCTACTACCCCCATTCCCCCAATTCTTCACAAGAACCTTAATTTTTTAAAATAATATTAATTTACCGGTGATATCATAATTTTAGGAAAAGTGACAGATGAAAATACTATTTCCTTGAAGCAGTTCCTGCTAAAAAAACACTTGTAAATCAAGCGCTAAATAAGACTATGGACGAAGAGTCTTTGTCGTGCGGTTGGGGGTGGTGGTTTCGTGCCAATCTAAAAAATAACAGGATATAACGATGGGCAGGATACAAAATAAAATAGAGTTGCTTCATCTGAGGATGCAGCTTTAAATCATTCATCCTGTCCATCCTTAGATCTTGTTATTTTTTCTTCGTTTAATTTTTTCTGTAGGAGATTTTTTTAGCAGGATGCTGGTTTCCTTAGAAAATTTTGACAAAATCAACCCCTCAAGTGTATAAGTAATTTTTTCAATTCTCTTAGAGGTTTTACCTTTGCTCGAGATTATTTGCAGCGATCAAGATATTGACATTTCCACTTCTCTTCAGAGGAAAACCCCCACCTGCATATTTCTCGAACCTTTTACCGGAAAAAAACAAAAAAGACTGTTCACCGGTCTTACAGACATCGTTGCGGTCTGTGAATATCTCGATCAACCCACAGATGCCTTTCCTCTTCCTGGTTACATCAATAAACTGACTGACGTACGTCCTTTAACCTACATGATGCTCATTAAAGATCGCCACGGGTTCGTTTTCCTGTTTTGTTTATCTCATCAAGACCAATTCATCTCTCTGGAAGGGTTTGACGAACAAACACTCCTTCTTCATACCTCTTCAGGCTCTAGTGCTGCATCCAAGCACAAACGCGCTGCGCTTGTCTGTTTAAGAGGAACGGATCTGTATCAGACAATCGAACAGGGCATGCAATTTGCCATGGAAATGACAGGGAAACTTGGCAAACTTACAACAGAAAAGCCTGTGTTATCCCCATGGATCCAAACGCTAGGATGGGAGTCAGGTGCCGCGTTAGGAAAGAGTGTTTCCCATGAAAAAATCTTGCAGTCCGTGCATAAATTGCGTGAAGCAGGCTATCAACCAGGATTTGTTCTCATCGATGAAGGGTGGCAGCATAGCAGCCCCAGCTCCTCTCTGATGAGTTTCGAGGCAGATCCTATTCGTTTTCCTTCTCAATTAAAAGGGCTGACCAAAGATTTAAGTGATCTTGGAGTCAAGCATGTGGGCGTTTGGCATGGGATGATGGGGGGCACAGCTGGCATTCATTCCCAACTAGCTGCAAAATATGCCCTTCCTCAAGATACTCAAGAGCGGTATTTTCTCGGACCTCAACTTGGGAACACCTTTGAGTTTTACTACGACTATTACAATTACTTGCGCCATCAAGGGGTAACTTTTATTAAAGTGGGCGATCAGTCGAATACAGAACAATTTTCTCATGGCGATCAGGACTGCACATTGCTCCACAGAAACTTGCAGGGTGCCATGCAAGCAGCAGCCAGCATCCATTTCAATAGTGCCCATTTCAACACAGACTGCCTAAGAAATGAGAATTTGTTTTATTGGACGACATCCGGCATTGCCCGAATTGCTCATGACATTGACCTGACGAATCCCAATGGCGTCATGCGGACGATTAGGAATAATCTCTTGGCATCACTTTGGATGCAGTACATTATGCAGCCTGATTTCGATGTGTGGACAGGGATTGGCATGAATGGCGAGTCTTTAGCTGTTCTCCATGCTCTTTCAGGATCGATTAATGTTGTCAGTGATCTTGACGGGGACCACCATAGAACTTACATCAAACGAATGGTCTTACCCTGTGGAATTGTTTTGAAGGCAGACCAGCCTTTAACTCTTTGTCAAGACTCTGTCTTTATTGATCCTATCGAAGAGAAGCAGGTTTACAAGGCATTCACGATGAAAGGGGAGTGCGGTATTTTGGCAGCCTTTAATTTGGTGGAAGGAAAAACGCTTCACGGGCAGATCTCCTCGCGTGATGTGCATGGTTTGAAAGGGGATCGCTTTGCTGTTTTTAGCTTTCACAATGGGTTTTTAGGATTATTTGAAGCCGACGAATCGATTGCCATCACGTTGAAAGCGCACGGAAATGATATTTTCACATTTGCTCCAGAGCATAATGGGATTGCTGTGATGGGGAGTTATTTGTTTTATTTGTCGCCTGGGCCTATCTTAGAAGTGATTGTGGAAAATGATTCTATTCATATTTCGTCGCTTGCGGGAGCCCCTATTATTATTTATTGCGAGCGAGATGTTTTTGAGGTGAGGCGTAATGGGGTGACGATCCCGTGGGAGTATGATGTGAGGAGGAAGACATTGACAATCGACACACGTTCAACTGTTGTGAATGCCCATTCGCACTACACGGTTACCTTTGAAAACTAGCACTGCAGTCTATCTGGCGAAAAATTAGCTCACATTGTTTCTATGTTGATTGCGTGTAGTGGATCGGGACCGCCAACTGCGCCCCTCGCCGCGCTATCTCTTCATAAATGTCCATGAATAAGTTCTGCTTAATCCGCGCATAGTCATCCGCCGCCGTCGAAACTGTATAACAAGATGCTATCACATCAATCGAGTATGTATTCAAAGCATTTAAATAAACAGCAATCCGTTGCGTTTGATCAATCTCAGTGTGCCCAGTCAAAATGGTCTTTATTCCCTCAATAACACTCAGAACGTTGGGCATGTCCTGATAGCGCAATCCAAATGTCTCCTTAAATTGCCTATGGGTCATCCTCGAGGGTGTCATCACCACCATCTTAGAGAAAATGGAGTTAGGAATGTAAATGGGACGCTTCTCAAAAGTTCTGATCCTAGTCATGTACCAGCCAATATCTTCCACATGCCCTTCAATATTCCTTTCAGGCAGATTGATCCAATCCCCAACAGTAAAAGGGCGGGTCAAATAAATCATCATCCCGCCAAAAAAGTTGGCAACAATCTCCTGCGAAGCAAAGGCAATTGCAAGTCCACCAACACCTCCAAACGCAATCAAGGTGTTGACGTTGCGGTTGGTGACTTCGAGTAGCAATAGAATCGTCATAAAAAGGATCAACATTGTGACCATTTTATTGAGTAGGTCAATTTTTCCCTGAGTCATCGCAATTTCATGATTCTTACTTCTCGATGTCATGATCTGCGCCAGGCTCTTTTTCCAGCGAAGAAAAAACCAGCTTAGAGCAAGAACAAAACCCGCTTTTAACCATGTATGAAAGTCGTTTAAAAAAGAAGTATTCAAAATGCGGTGGGTAACGAGATCAATCGCATGCACAAGAGCAAAAAACCAGACATAATAGCTGAGGGGAGCGTAAAGAGCCTGAACAAAACTGTCTTTAACATGCTGTTTCTGCTTGTGGAAATGGTAGTGCAGTTGTTTTAATACCCATTTAGCAAGAAAGTTGAAGATAAGCACAATTAGAACGATAGAGATCACCTCCATCAACCATCCCTGGTCCCCATCTATGGTCGCGACCGCGAGGTTGCAATATTCTTCAACTTCCTTTAGCATCGTCACTCCGTTGCTGTCATCAGTGCTTTACAATCGCGCTTATCCCAGCTTTTCTTTAAGGAATCCATTTTTTTATTGGAAATGCCGCCTAAAAATTCGATAGATTTCAATAAACGCGCGCGGGTAAGATCTTTTCCTAAAATCTCTGCCGAGTCGAAAAGAGGGGGCCCTTGCAGTTTACCCATCAAGCTGGCAAACAATGCCGGCATCACATTTTTCTTGTGATGGATACCAAAGATCTCGGCGATAGCGCGCGAAGCCTGATTGACGCCTGAACTCCCCCAATTTTCATGGGTGTCCATGTGCCAGATCATCGCCTGATAAATGAAACAAACTTGCTCAGGGGAAAACCCTTTGATCGCAAACAGCTCAGGAGTATACCTGAGATTGTTCATAAAGAAAAAGTCGCATAGCTCAATGAATTCCCCGAAGGTTTTGATGCGGGAATGGCAAAGAGGCATGAGCTTTTGCATGTATTCGTCACTGAAATTCCATTGACGCAAACGGTTCCACAGATTTTCCACAGGAATGTTTTTAATGAGATATTGCTGATTCAGCCAATCGAGCTTTTGCACATCAAAAATCGCTCCGGAAACACCGATGCGGGTGTAATCGAATTCCTTGACAATCTCATCAATAGAATACATTTCACGGTCGCTTGTCATGGAGTACCCCATCAGGGTCATGAAATTCATAAACGCTTCGGAAAGATATCCACTATCCCGATAAAAGAAAATCGAGGTCGGATTTTTGCGCTTGGACAGTTTTTTGCCATCTTTGCCAAGCAGTAGAGGCATGTGCATAAATACCGGAGCTTTCCACCCAAAGGCCTCATAAAGATAGACGTGTTTTGGCGTCGAGCTCATCCACTCGTCCCCACGGATCACATGTGTGATTTCCATGAGGTGGTCATCGACGACGTTAGCTAAGTGGTAAGTCGGAAATCCATCGGATTTCAATAACACTTGATCATCCACATCTGCCCAAGGATTTGATATACGTCCTTTGATCGCATCTTCATAGATACATTCGCCTGTCAAAGGCATTTTCAAACGCAGCACATAGGAAAGACCGGCGGCTTCTTTTTCCTCGATCTCTTTCTCACTTAAATTGCGGCACCGTCTGTCATAACCTTGACGGCCACCCTGTTTTGCTTGAACTTCGCGCATTTCATCGAGGTCTTCAGCTGTGCAGAAGCATTTGTAAGCTTTACCTGTATTCAGTAAGTCGTAAGCGTATTTTTTATAGATGTCGAAACGTTCTGATTGGCGATAGGGGCCGTAAGGACCACCAATATCTGGACCTTCATCCCACTCGATGTTACACCATTTTAAGGCAGAGTAGATATTTTCTTCGTATTCAGGACGGCTGCGTGTGCGATCGGTATCTTCGATACGTAGAATGAATTTTCCTTTGTGGTGACGGGCAAAAATGAGATTAAAGAGTGCCATGAAGGCAGTGCCTACGTGAGGGTCGCCTGTAGGTGACGGCGCAATGCGGACGCGAACGGTCATGATATTTCCTTGAATGAGTTTAGTTTAAGATTAATTATCGAAGATTATTTTATAAAACTCAACCGAAATTAAGAGGGCAGTTACGCCGAATGAGGAAAAAGGAACAGGATATGAGGGACAGGGCAGGATAAGTTTAATCATGTTAACTTATCCTGCGTGTCCTGCCCAATTCTTTATATCCTGTTTTTTCCTTCGCCCTATGCGCCTATTACTTAGGATTGGTGTGGATCATAAACACCAAATCCTTCATCACACTATAGGTTTCGTTTAGCTGCAGGTCGATCTTACCAAACTCTTGCTCGCTATCATCTTCTGTTGCTGCTAATGAAACCCCTTTCTTTTTGAGCTCGGCCAAAAAGTCCTGGTAGTTCTTATTATGCTCGATGCGATAAGCAGTATTCTTCTTCAAGACTGGTAAATACTTCCCATAAAGATCTTCTTTTTTCTGAAGATTGAACTTGTAAAGTGCCTTAATTTTCTCTCTTTGCATGTAAGGAATATCAATCAAATCATCATCAAAATTGGGTTTGATCCGCTCATTAGCCAAAGGATATTTGCTGGATTTTTCCCCAATGTCCGTTTCTATCAAAGATCCAGGAATAATAATATCCGATAAAATACCTGTCTGTTGTGGCGTTTTCCCGGAAACAGTGTAGTAAACACCGCGAGTGACTTTGTACTCGCCTTGAGGATTCACCGCATTTGTATTAGTATTCAACGTGAATGTTTGAAAAGTGCCTTTCCCATAAGAATGATCGTCCCCAACAGTCAGAGAGCGTCCATAATCTTGCAAGGCTTGAGCGACGATCTCAGAAGCCGAAGCACTCGCGCGATTAATTAAAACGATCAAAGGGCCACCCCACATCACTTTTTCATCCAAATTGCGGAGATGCTGGATATTTCCTGCATCATCTTTAATAGAAACAACAGTCCCTTTTGTAATAAACAGTCCAGTAACAGCAACCGCTTGTGAAAGAAGACCGCCGGAATTAAACCTTAAATCTAAAACAACGCCTTCTATCTTGTGTTCGCTTTGTAATAATTCAAAAGCTTTCTCAAGATCGGATGCGGAGGAGCTTTCCGGGTCTTGGTAAAAGGCATGCAAGCGCAAATAAGCAATGACTCCATTCCCGAATGGCTCGTAGCTAACCTCATAGCGCGATTCCTTCAAGACAACTTCGCCGCGATTAATCACGATATCTAATTTCTCTTCTTTATCGTCAACCATACGGATCACCGTTAATGTGACCGGAGTGTGTTCTTCGCCGCGAATGAGGTCCACCGCATCGATAATATCCATGCCAACAACTGGCTCACCATTGACAGCGATGATGCGGTCGTTTGCTTTTAATTTTTTCCCTTCTGCAGCCGGGCCTCCCTCAATGACTTTGATGACGGTAAATCCACTAATATCGTCGCGCAACTGCGCTCCGATCCCAAATAAACGCTGCTGCACGTTGATCATAAATTGTTGCGCTTCATCGGGCGTAAAATACGCTGTGTGGGCATCTAAGGCAGAGGCGGAGGCTTTGAGAACGTTGGATAAGATAAGGTGCTCTCTCTGCACAGGGTCTTCAGTTAAAAAACTCTCTTCATATTTAGTTTGTCGCTTTGCAATCCGCTTCATCGCCGTATCTTTAACTTCCGGGCTTAGTTTAGCCGAGCTTTCAACTTGCAACGCTTTAATACGCGTGATTCGTGTGAGGAGTTCTTGCTCATTGTTGGCCCATTTCATATCTTTAAATTCATCAACAGCTACATTTGTGGGCAAGTCTGCCATGTTAATCTTTTTTTCCAGCTCGACGCGCCGGTGGATAGCTGTGATCATCACGTCATGGATCTGTTGAAAGGCAGCAAAATCGCTATTGTTATATTGCGCTAAAATGCGATTCAGTGTGGCATCTAAAGGTTCTGTCCAATCCTGAATGTCTGAGGCGATAAAATAGCTTTTGGAAGGATCTAGCTCTTCAAGGTAATTGACGAGGATTCTTTTAATCAGTTCAGGAGTTAATTTTTTATATTTCGCATGAGCCTTCATGATTTCATTCATTTTGGTATTGACCATTTTTGGGCCAAGATCAGGAAGCTTGGCTGTTCCCGTATAAGGTACAGCTATAAGAATTATGAGAATAAATAACTTACGAAGCATAAAAAAACCTTGCTGTGGGGGTGAAGTTTTATCTTACTCTAAGAACAGGCTTATTTCCAAACGAAAAAACGTCAAAAAACCCGAAAATTAAGGTTTAATGAAGAAAAGATTAAAAATTTGTAAGTAAATGCTTGATTTAAATTCTTTTCTATGTGAAAGTAGATCTTCGAAGCGAATGAATTCATAGATTTTATAGAGATTCAAGTTCACGGAAGATTAAGATTATTTGTTATGCTAATTAAAATTTTTAGAAAAATACATGGAGGTTGTTATATGTCTAAAACTAATGAAGAAACGGCAAGCGGGCTTGAAGGTAAATTTGTTACAATTACCGAAGCTGCTAAGCTAAATAAAGTCACGAGACAAGCTATTTATGTAGCTATTAAGTTGAATAAATTGAAGGCGAGCAAGGATACAACTCGTTGGACAATTCATCTTGATGATCTCGAACATTATCGTAAACAAAAGTATTCTCGTACAAAGTCAGTTTTTGGCGGCGAGTTGCTATTTGACAACAATAAAGGTTATTTTTCAGTGAATCAAGTTGCTAAAATGTTGAGCGTTCCTGCTCAGAAGATTTATTATGCAACGCGTATTGGAAAACTTCAGGCTCACCGTAAAGGTGCAGCGTGGGTGATTCATGAAGATGATGTTAAGCAATATGGTGAAACAATCGTAAAAAAGAAAAACCGTAAAGCTAGCTAAATAGTTGAGATTGTTGGACCCATCGCGTCTTTGACGCGTTGGGTTTTTTGCATTAATCGGTAAAGCAACTCAGGCTATTTGCTGCTGAGTAAACAGGATTAAAATATTTAACCTCCAAGTCATTTATTTACGGTTAATTATATTGGTTTATGCGCCTAAAAGTAGATCATTCTCATTGATCGACGCATACGCTCACTGCGTGAGATCGCCAAAACCTAGCGCGAGCTGTAGGATAAACCTTGAAGTGCCGTTTCTACCACGAATCAACCCAACGAAGCTATTGATAAAATATTGCTAATAACTTTTGTCAATCACCAAATCTTTTTAATCAAAGTAGCCGCCGCTCGAAGGGTATTAATTTCTCGTTGAGAGAGATGTCGTTTTTATTGAGGGGTATATCCATTTTGTTGATTTTTAATGACTTTAAGCTGTCAGGGAGTTTCTCCCTGAAAGTACTCATTAGCGTACGATCGTCATCAATTCTGAGGGGGAGAGAGGTTAACTGTTTTGGTAATAAATCGAACATACCATAGTTTGCGTTTTTTACCGTAAATTCGAGCGCAGTCAAATCCGGGGGCCAATCGCCTTGCTCTCCTATAAATGGCGTATTTAAAATGGTTGAAAAAGAGGTCAAGGTTCTTGGCAACTGATCAATCAAGATACCGGGACCCCCAACAACCCAATTTGACAGGCTAAGAACTCGAAGCCCCTCAGGAAGCTGCTTTAGATTTGCCTGTAAAAGAGGAGTATTGTTTTGACGGTCGATATTAGAATACATATCTAAAGTCGTAAGATTTTTTGGTAAAAATTCAAAAAAAGCGGACGAAAAATGAGATCTACCGAAAATAGTCAGAGATAGAAGACTTTTTGGCAGCACCGAGAGTCCTTCATCTGTGTAATCCAATGGAGCGGGTGGGATCATGCGCTCATTAGAAGCGAAGGGAAAGAAGCTATAATCCTCTTTGATCCCAAAAGAGAAGACAGAAAGGCTTTGAGGTAACGATCGAAGGCCTTCATCTGTGAATCCATAGCAAGTAGCAAGATTAAGCGAGTTTGGTGTATTGGGAGTCCTTTGATGGACTCATCGTCAATTGAGCGAAAGGTAAGACCCATCGACAAATCGAGATGCGTCAGATCTTTAAAGTGATTAAAAATCTGTTGTAGCGCACTTTCTGTTATTTCTCCGACTGCACTTTTTATTACCTGAACATTTCTGAGGTTGAGAGATCCGAGAGTAGCCGGAAGTGCCATCAGGATTTTAGAGGTAATCTGCTTGTCAAATGCCCATGATGAAAGATCGATAGAGTTAAGGTTGATTAACCTTTCAAAGGTTGTCATAAGTATATTTTCATCACATCTTGCCTCAAAAAAGCGATGCCTAAGATTAAGCGATGTGACACTGGTTGGAATAGCGTTTAGGATGTCATTAGTAAGGATTATTCCCGAAAGATCAAGAGATGTAAGGTTAGGGCTGGCTAGAAGAATTTGAACCAGATGTTTTTCCGGGATTTCTATATCGGCTAAACTTAGTTCTCTTAGCTGCTTTCCGAGAGCTATATCATCGAATTTGCGATTCTGAGGTGTCACATCCTTAACACCAAATCCCATCATGCGCGCAGCAATAGAATGTAGCTTTTTCCCGAAACCTAAATCCTCGGTAATAGGAGGCAGAATGCGAACAGTAACAAATTTACATAGTTCCTCGTTTGTTTTGTCAGTCTTTGATCGTTTATCATTTCTTTTCAAAGTCTCTTTTGCGATTGCGACAAAAAGCCGATCGCGAAGAGGTGGAGCTAAAAGGACTTTCTTGAGTGATCTGTCAAATGCGAATAAATCTTGCGTCTCGCACCTTTTTAAAATTTCCTCCTGCACCTCAGGAGGAAGCTGAGCTAAACGACCAATATCGATAAGTGATTTTGGGTCGTCTTTTGTGCGGGAATGCAGAGTCGAGCTCTCAGAGCGGTTGAACCATGGAAACAATGATGTAATTTTTGAGGCTATATAACTTGTGGCGTTATTTTTTGCGGGCCCATTAGAGGATGAAGGGATAGGGCGATTGCTCAGTGGATCCATTTTTGACCGACCTTGTCTTTTATGTTTAGTGTGTAAATTAATTTTAAAATTAAATTAATTATTCGGCAAACTATAATAATTAGTTTGCCGGCAAAATATAAGGTTATTGTTTTATTAAAATAAGTAAATGTTTATTATTGATTTTTTGAGGGTTTTTGGGAAGAATTGGGGGATACTGTCATAAGAAATCTTAGCCGTTATCACGGCTTTACTTTCTTTTCAGTTTACCACAGGCCTACGCCAGTGGTTGCATGCTGCCGCCGTTATCACGGCTAAGATTTCTTATGAAAGCATCCCCAATTCTCCACAAGAACCTTTTCGACTGTCGATTTACACCATTCGTGATGCAAAAATTGTGAATGGCTGCTCTTTCTAATCTTTTCCTTCTCTTTACTTGACAATCTCAGAAATGCGTATAAAATGAATCAACACAGAGAATTGGAGTGAGTTTAATGCTATCGAGACATAATGGTACAGACAGTCCTATATGGGTTTACCCTAAGCACGATCCGCAATGGAAAGAAGCCATCATCAAAGAATTTAAGATCCACCCGGTAACAGCACAAATCCTTGTTTCTAGAGGCTTTTCCTCCTTAGAACAAGTGCATGATTACCTCTATGCCAAATTACCCGATCTATACGATCCTTTTCTTATGGCTGAAATGCCTGCTGCAGTCGACCGCGTCTGCCGCGCCATTCGCGATTCTGAAAGCATTCTAATTTACGGCGATAACGATGTCGATGGAATGACAGGCACAGCGCTATTAACAGAATTCCTCCAATTCCTCGGAGCAAATGTTTTTTTCTATGTCTCTAACCGCGGCACTGCACGCCAAAGTCTGATTGTCGAGGCGTTAGAATATGCCTTGAAAAATGAATGCAAGTTATTGATCACGGTGGATTGCGGAATTACCGCCGCCGGTGAAATTGCCAAAGTCGTCGAAAAAGGCGTCGATGTGATTGTAACCGATCACCACGAACCGACAGATAAAATTCCACATTGTGTTGCCACATTAAATCCGAAACTTGTCGATAATGCCTATCCAAATCGCGATCTTACCGGAGTCGGTGTTGCTTTTAAGCTGGCGCATGCTGTCACGAATCAGCTCGTGGCCGAGGGGAGAATATCTCCTAAAAAGATCGACCTAAAACGCTATCTTGATCTTGTGGCGCTAGGAACGATTTCCGATATGGGATCACTCCTCGGTGAAAACCGCATTCTCGTCAGTTATGGGATCAGGCAACTCAAGAAAAACAAGAGAGTCGGCCTGGCAAAACTCCTGACGATTGCAGAAGTTGATTTAAACGAACTCTCCGCCTTCGCGATTGCCTCAAAAATCGCACCGCGCTTAAACAGTCTAGGCAGAATCGATGATCCGCAAAAAGGCGTGGAAATGCTACTCGTACGCAATGCGACACTCGCCGAGAAAATGGCTTTAGAATTGGATTTGAATAATATCGAACGGCAGAAGATCGAGCGCACCATGTCAGTCGATGTGGAAGGCACGATGGCGTTACAGCCTGAAATTTTGCAACAGAAAGCCATTATCATGAATTCCGATAAGTGGCATCCGGGCGTCATTGCGATTCTGTCGACGCGCATTTCCAAGCATTACAATCGACCAACTGTCATGATTGCGACCGACAAAGATGTTGGGAAAGGCTCTCTGCGTTCGATTAGGGAATTCCCTCTTTTGAGCGTACTCAAAGAATGCTCTGATCTTTTAGTCAATTTTGGCGGCCATGATTTTGCAGCCGGATTGACAATTAAAAATGAGAACATCGAAGCCTTTAAGGGGCGTTTTATTAAAGCAGCGGAAGAGCGTTTAGGCGAAAATGATGTGATGAATAAACTACCTCTGGATGCCGAAGTCAAATTTGAAGATTTGACCTTTGACTTTATGGAATCCATTCGTTTGCTTGAGCCTTTTGGCAATGAAAACCCGCAACCTGTACTCTATTGCGACGCCAAACAAGCGTGGCCCCCAAAAGTCGTGGGCAAGACCCACCTTAAGCTCTATTTGATCCAAGGCGATCGCATGCTGGAAGGAATGGCTTTTAATCGAGCCTTTCAAAGCCCTCTCCTGCGTAAGAAGGACATGACAATTCGTATTGCCTTTACACCGCAAATCACGACATTCCAAGGGCAGGGACCAAGCATCCAATTAATGATCCGCGATTTCAAAATTATCGATGATGAAGCTGGCCATGGATGATGTGATTGAAGGAGAAATTGCCGACCTCGCATTTGGTGGTCAGGGTATTCTTCGCCATGCTGGATTTGTGATTTTTGTCCCTTATGCAGCCCCCGGCGACAAGGTTTCTTGTCGTATTACCAAACTCAAGAAAAATTATGCGGAAGCAGAAATCCTGACTGTTTTGAAAAAAAGTCCTTTCAGAGCAATCCCTGTATGTCCTTACTATGGGATTTGCGGCGGATGCCAGTTACAGCACATCACCTACGCTTCTCAACTCGATCAAAAGCAGAAGTGGGTGAAAGAGTCCTTGGAGCGTATTGGGTCCTTTAAAGACATTCAAGTTCTACCCACAATTAAGTCAGAAAAAGAATGGGCGTATCGCCGTCATGTCCAATTGACATTAAAGACTGTCGAAAGAGGCTATGAGGTTGGTTATATCGGAACCGATAATCGTTCTCTTGTGCAAGTTAAAGAATGTTCAATTTTTGGACCAAAAGAGCAAAAAGTGCTTCATCACTTGCAAGAAGTCGTTAGTCAATTGAAGCCCAAGGATAGAGAACCTGCACGGGTTAACGTGATGAAAGAAAAAGAGCAGGAAGGCACTTATATTGTGCATTTTCACTTCAAAGAGCTCCCCGTCAATGCCCGAGAGGTATTCGCAAACGCATTGAGTCATGGTTGGGTAGGAGTCATTGCAGGATCGCAGAAGGAATCCCTGACATTTGGCAGAACGGAAGCACACGTGACAATTGGGAATTTAAAATTCTGTTTTGCTTCTGATGTATTCATGCAAAATAATCCCGAGCAAAGTGTCAACATTTACCGTCATATTGAGAAAATCGTCTTGGAATCTAAGGCGCGTTATGTGCTCGACCTTTATTGCGGGATAGGCGTCACCAGTGCGATTATCGCTTCCCATGGCGTTGAAGTTCACGGCATGGAGTACAGTCATAAAGCGGTGAAGTTGGCAATTCGCAATGCGCAGCAAAATCAATTGAGTCAAGTGACATTTCAGCAAGGCGCTGTTGAAGCGTTGTTGGAAAAGAGTTTGAAGCACAAAGTGCCCGATGTGCTGATTGTAAATCCACCGCGCGAGGGGTTGGATGGGCGAGTGATTGAATCGATTGTGTCATTTAAGCCAGAGAGATTGATCTACGTGTCCTGCATGCCAGCAACGTTAGCGCGTGATTTGCGTCTTTTGAGTGAGCATTACCGGGTGGTGGAGTGTCAGCCCTATGACATGTTTCCGCAGACAGCCCATATTGAGACGCTTGTGGTGCTTGAAAAAGTATCTGTAAAATAAATTAACTTTAAAAATATATTAATATAAACTAACTTGTCCGTAATGGATGATCAACTACTATTTAAATGGTTTGCCCTGAAAAAATGGCAAGTATTACCTTTTCAACTGACCGCATGGAAAAGTATCTTAAAGGGCAATAGTGGTTTAATATCCGTCCCCACAGGTGCAGGTAAAACCTACGCCGCTTATCTGCCAGCACTCGCCAGGTTAGAAGATAAAGGAAAAAAAGGGATAAAAATTCTTTATATCACCCCTTTAAAAGCACTCGCTAACGATTTAGAAAGTGCTTTAAAGGCACCTATAGAAGATTTAAACCTTTCCTTTAAAGTCGCACGACGCACAGGAGATGTCAGCTATAGTAAAAAGAAAAAGCAAATGACCTCTCCGCCCGATGTCCTTTTAATCACTCCAGAAAGCTTAAGTCTTCTTTTAGCAGATCTTAAAGCTCGAGAAAACTTTCAGAATTTGCAGACCATTATTATAGATGAATGGCACGAGTTAATGAGCTCAAAAAGAGGGTGTTTAACAGAACTTGCTGTTTCCCGACTGAAAAGTTTTGCTCCCGATGTCCAAATATGGGGGCTGAGTGCAACAATTGGTAATTTAGAGCAAGCCGCCCTTTCTTGTGTGGGTCTAGATAAAATCCCTGATTTGATCAATACTGAAATGAAAAGAGAAGTGATCATTCAATCCATCACACCAAACACTTTGCAAGCACTTCCCTGGGTAGGGTTCTTAGGAATCCGTAGTCTTCCTTTAGTTCTAGAAAAATTAGACCCTACTGTTTCAACGATTATTTTTGTTAACACGCGTGCTCAAGCAGAAAAGTGGTATTTAGCCATTTTAGAAAGTCGACCAGACTGGCAAAATATTTTAAGGGTGCATCATGGATCTATCGATAAAAAAGAGAGGGACGAAGTCGAAGAAGGCATGAAGATAGGGAACCTAAAAATCGTTGTTTGCACTTCTTCTTTAGACTTAGGTATCGATTTTCCTCACGTAAAAAGAGTCTTGCAAATAGGGTCTCCAAAAAGTATCTCGAGGATGATTCAAAGAGCAGGCAGAGCCTCGCACCAACCCTTAACCCCTTGTGATATCTTTATTGTACCCACACATGCACTTGAATTACTCGAGTTAAAAGCCTATCGAAAAGCGGTTGAAGATCATGAAATAGAAAAACGCTACCTCATTAAAAATGCTTACGATGTTTTATTGCAACACCTCACGACATGTGCTATAGGAGGAGGGTTTTATAAGGAAGAGATGTATAAAACCATCCAAACATGTAGCGGTTTTAGTCAATTAACCAAAGAAAAGTTCGAGAAGTGTTTATCTTTTCTTGTGACGGGAGGTAGCGCGTTAGCGGTGTATCCTGAATATAAGAAAATGGTGATTTTTCAAGATAAGTATGTGGTAGAAGACAGCTTGATTTCGCGTCGTCATAAAATGAATATCGGAACCATTACATCGGACGCGCTTGTAGTTGTCAAATTTCTGAGGGGAAAATCAATTGGTTTAATAGAAGAATCCTTTTTAAATCAGCTGAAAAACGGAGATCAATTTCTTTTCGCCGGTAAAATTTTAAAGCTTATGCAGTATAAAGATTTAACGGCTTACGTGTCTTTAGCAAAAAAAAATCAATGTAAAACCGTCACATGGAGAGGGGGAAGACTTCCCTTTTCTGAACCTCTTGGTAAACTTTTAAGAAAAGTGATTGTTTATTTTAAATCCAGTCTTAGCCTAGAAGACACTTTAATCAATAACATTCTTCAAGTGCAAAACCAGCACTCTTATGTTCCAAAAGAAGAAGAGCTGTTGATCGAAATTTTTCGCTCTAGAGAAGGCTTCCATCTTTTTGTTTATCCTTTTGAAGGGAAAACCCTTCATGAAGGACTAGCAAACCTAACGGCGCATCGATTAAGTCAAAACCAATCCGTAACCTTCGTTATCAGTTGTAATGACTATGGTTTTGAAATCCTTTCAAGAACTCCTTTTGATGAAGATTTATTAACTAACACCTTATTTTCATCCGATGGACTTGAAAGGGAGTATAAGGAGATCATTAATCTTCATGAACTTGCAAAAGGCTGTTTTCGTGATATTGCAAGAATCAGTGGCCTTATTTTTACAGGATATCCCCACAAACATAAATCTCAAAGACAATTACAGCTAAGCTCAGGTCTGCTTTATGAAGTTTTAGAAAAGTATGACCCTGGCAATTTGCTTATAGAGCAGGCTAAAGCAGAGGTGCTAGAAAAACAATTTGACCATAACAGATTAGCAGAAGTGCTAGAAAGGCTTTCTAAAAGCACCATCTGCTGCAAGCATTTAATTAAATTGTCCCCCTTTTCTTTACCCTTATATATGGAAAGAGTGAGTGAAAGATTGACGACAGAAACGACAGAAACACGTCTTAAGAAGATTTTAGAGGGGTGGAAAAAAAGATGAACGTCATGATTGGCAATGAGATGTGCCTTCTATTAGGAGAAAAAGCAGTCTATTGGGAAAGGGAAAATATTTTATTTTTAGCAGACATTCATTTAGGTAAAGCAGCCGCGTTTCGAGGTAATGGTGTTTTTATCCCTGAAGGAACCATGGATGCAGATTTAGCTAATGTGCAATTTCTAATCGAAAAATTCAAACCGACTTCATGTATTATTGTGGGTGATTTAATTCATTCAAATTTAAGCTGGACTACTGAAGTTAAAAGAAAAATAGGGGAGTGGTTAAAAAATTGCCCTGTTGAGGTTCATCTAGTACTTGGTAATCATGATAAAAGCCTGCTAAAAAACATCGATCCAAAATGGCCGTTAAAAGTTCATGATGAATTGTTAATTGAACCTTTTTTATTTTCCCATTATCCCAAAGAATGCTTACCCTGGTTTGTATGGGCAGGCCATCTGCATCCTAAAATAGAGGTAAAAAATGGGCATGATAGGCTGGTATTACGCTGCTTTCAAGTCTTTGAAAATTATGCTATTTTACCCACCTTTAGCGATTTTGCAGGTGGGTCTTTTGTCAATAAAACTCCTAGCAATCGCATTTTTGCGATTGCCAACACGACTGTCGTCGAGATTTAGGCCCGATTCTTTTTGTCGCTTAGACGATCTTAGAACAATGCTTTCACCCGTTCTTAAATGACTGACAGACCTGATCGAAGATCTTTGGAAAGCGGCAAAAAAATTGCCGCACTACCGGGTAACCACGTTATTTTCCAAGGCGATTTGATAGAACAACTTAACAGAGAAGCTCGCTCAGGCCAATCGGCCTGGTTTATAAAAGCCTAGGGCAAAACGGCCTAGGTATAAACAGTTTATGTGGCAGGCTGAAGGCCTGAAATATAATAACAGCCTCACGAGCGTGCTCCATAGGACTGCAATATCAATGGAGTTGTGTGTTGAAATATCTGTATGCATACTCACTGGGCTGATACTATATTTCAAGCCTTCAGCCTGCCACGTAAACTTTTTATAAATAGGGCGTTGCCCCAGGCTTTTATAAACCAGGCCGATTGGCCTAAGCGGCATTCTCTGTTAAGTTGTTCTTACCAAAGTGACAATCGTTACTTTCCGACAGGAGGGACGAAGTGACTTGGGGCTCCAAAGATCTTCGATCAGATCTGTGAGTTATTTAACGAACTGGGTAAAACCATTGTTCTAAGATAGCGCCGTAGATGTTTTAATTTGTCTACCCGCTGAATGCGCCGACTTTCTCAAAAGCTGTTTTCAACTCTTGATTTTCAGGCTTATCAAAGAATCCCGATCCCTTCATCCATACCAAATAGTCTTTAGGTACTTTCTGTAAAGGAACTCCTTGATGCTTGCCAAAGGGCATATGAAGAATATCTACTGGTTTATTGATCAACATCATCACCTCTTCAATAGAAAGGTCATCGATCATGTTGCTAAAGATTTGGTGAAGAACGATAACATCATCCAATGCCCTGTGGGCATTATTAGCAGTAATGCCATAGATTTCACGCAAGAATTGTAAAGTGTGTCTCGGTAAATCTTTGCGGTATCGACGCGCCCATTTTAAACTATCCAAAAATTTCCATGCCGGAAAGTCAACTCCACTACGAGCGAACTCATGCCTCAGAAAATGCACGTCAAACCCATCGTTGTTGTGGGCAATTAGGACGACATCTCCTTCACAAAACTCAATGAACTCTTTTGCCACCTCGCCAAACAGCGGACTATCTGCGACCATGGCGTCAGATATATTGTGGATGGCGGTGACTTCTGCGGGGATTGGAACGCCTGGATTGACGAGCTTTTCGAATGTACGATTGAGAACAGGGTCATAAGCAGCGATTTCGACAATGCGATCTCTCTCTGCTTTGATGCCGGTAGTTTCTGTGTCGTAGTAAATAGGTCTTAGGACCATTCTTAACTCTCTACTGTTTCTAAGGCTAATGTCCGTTCTAGCAGTTCGTTGCGCCAGATAGGAATTTTGCGATCGGTCTCAATGCCTAAAGAGACTTTGTCCCCTTCTATTCTCACGATTGTAATAACAATTTGAGGGTCGTTTCCGATGGTGATTTTTTCTTCTTTTTTTCTTGTTAAAACTAGCATGTTAACGCCTTTTAAGAGTAAGTTCTTTTTTTTCGAGTTCGGTTCAATATTTAAGGGAAGGCATTCCAGACCCGGCCTTCTCTCGTGTGATGTCTCGATTGTTGACAACAGGGATAACGCAATGGTCATCACCTGTTGGCATACGATAACATCCCGTCACGCACAGTGCTGTTGCAGCAATTAATAGCCCTAAAGTAAATGTGTATAAAGCATTATTCATACCGGAACTCCTTTTGATGCATGAGTTTCGGTATTCTAAACGGCAACGCAAATTGTCGCAAGATATTTCGGTAGATTTGGTGTGCAATTACTGCTTCGGAAAAGGGGTAAAAGGAGGTGCTTCATCTTTAGCAACGGGAACATTGCCTAAATGAACAACACATGTATGAGATTCCGCGACTGCGATGCCCTTCCCATTAACGTCGATGAGGTAGATGACAGTTTTTGGGGAGATCGATCGTCGATCGATAATTTTGATTGCGCTTGTGTCGTTAGCCTCTTTCATGCGATTATTTGTCATTCTGCGAACGACCCAGCTTAAGGCCAAAAGAACCGCAAGGATCATCCCTAGCGTAAAGAGCATATTGAGGAATTCTTTATAGAAAGTATCTTCTTGAGCTGTTGCAGGCTTATCTGCTACTTGTAGAGAAGGGGGAAGAGGAGGTTCTTCCATTTCGTGTCGGTTAGATGTTGTTGTAGGATGTGTGTCAGCTTGAATAGAGGCGAGCGGTGCTAAGAGGAGTAAGAGAAAATAGAGGATAGAGCGCATGGGAGTCCTTTAATTGCTATTTCGTTTTATAGGTTTATAGACAATCTAAAGGAAAAAGAAAATTTTGTATAGGTATTAACTTTTTGCTTCGTGTAGCTAGCTTTCTCGCTTCGCTCAATTTCATCAGCTTAAGATTTAATAATGAGTGACCGTGTTTTTTCTGGTTTAACAACGTTTAAACGAGACCTTGTCCTAAAGACGGTAGCCAAGGCGAGTAGCCCCGCTTAAATCTAAAAGAAGCAGTGATATTAATTGATTCTATTTTATTCATATTGCCTCGTATTTTAATTAATTAATACGAGATTTTATCAAAAAAAATATCAGTCAACAAAAAAACTTCTACCAAATCACAATATGATAAACAGAACTCAGCACAAAATGTGGAATTAATTCCACCTCTGCGGACCCCCGGCAAATCGCAAAAGTTCCAACAAGAATGCCGGAACCCCAATCAACGTGTTATAATGGCGTTTGAAATACTGCAGCACCAATCGGGCATTCATTGCGAAGGCTAACGACGGCGTTGTCAACAAAGCAAAAACAGCTCCATTACCAAACCCCACTAAAGCATCCCCTGCTAGAGCGCATGAACTAAACACGAGCAACGTCTGTCCGCACGGCAAAAGCATGTTGAAAAAGCTAAAAAGGAAGGCCGGTAATGGCTGATCACGTAACATTAGCAAAGATAACGTGTGATTAATTTTGCTCAGTCTTTTGGCAAGAATATGATGAAAAGGGTAGTGCCACCCCAATAGAGTAAAGGTGCTGGTCAAAAGAATTATGCTCCCGAAAAGAAAGCTCGTGAGTGCAGGAATATGGTAATGCGTCAGCACAATCTGTAAGACGGCTCCCGCGGCTCCGGCAAGCGGTGCCGCCAAAGTAAATGATAAGAAACGCCCTAAAAAGTAGAAGTAACGTAGCGGTGATGACCGATCATCATCACGAGAGGCCCCACACATGCCGATACAATGGAGATTGCCGAAAAGATAAACAGGGAGCATTGCCACAAGAAGAGTCATAGGAACAGAGGCTTAGGGTTGCTGATTAGATTTTTTAGCGTCATCTTGGTGATTCGCAACAGACCGCATTTGCTGGACTTTGCCCATATCGAGTCCAGTTGAACCAGATTTTCTTGAATACGCCACGTAAGTAACAAAACACATGAGTCCCATGAAAAACAGGAAGACACAAGTGGCGAATTTTTTAAACACTCGCAATTTTAAATAAAAGGGGGCGGGCATGAAAGCTCCTAGTGTTATCGTAATGCTTTATTGAGATCCGCGCTGCGGTAGCAGGGCGGATCTCAACAAAACCGTTAACTTAGGGGGGCTTTTAGCATTAATCTAGCAACCTAGCAGATCTTCATTATAAAAGCTGTTAAAAAAAAGCTTTTAAGTTATAACAGATTCACAGGTCCTAGGAGGGTTTAATGACGAATATCGATCTCGATCATCAAGCAGAAATGCTCCTAGCAAAAACCAAGCACTACTTAGTCACCATGATGGGTAAGAGTTCGGAAGAGGCCAATACCGATGAATTCTATCGTGCCTTATCCTATGCTCTGCGTGAAGAGATCATGATCAATTGGCTTGCTTGCAAAAAGACCTACCTCCAAAATCATGTTCGCATGCTTTACTACCTATCGATGGAATACCTTCCAGGCAGGCTTCTTAGTAACAATATTGCCAACCTAACTTCAATAGAAATTGTACAGGTAGTCCTCCGAAAGATGAATCGCAGTTTACGAGACGTCATCGCGCGGGAATCTGATCCAGGTCTTGGAAATGGCGGTCTAGGGCGTTTAGCCTCCTGCTTCCTGGACTCCCTTGCCACCTTGCACTACCCCGCACAAGCGTATGGCCTGCGTTATCAGTACGGAATTTTCGAGCAGCAGCTTTGGGACGGCGTTCAAATCGAAGCTCCGGATTGCTGGTTGGTTAATGAAAATCCTTGGGAATTTCGTCGCGACTTGCGAAAAGTCACTGTTAAATATGGGGGCAAGACAACCCCATCTACCAACATTCATGGAGATGAAATCTTCCTTCTTGCAAATCATGAAGATGTATGGGCAATGCCTTTTGATCTACCGATCATGGGCTACTCCAAGGAGCACCGTTTTTCTGTTGTGACCCTTCGACTGTGGTCGACAAAGGAATCTCCGCGCAATTTCCAATTGCAACGCTACAACGCAGGAAAATTGGACCAAGCTGCTGAGAATACCACTTTAACCGATGTTTTGTACCCTAGCGACCATCACGATTTAGGCAAACGCATCCGTCTCAAACAA
>Ga0105045_10001037_pt1 | contig 22095 bp, 18 predicted proteins | sample MAT02_FD_78089 | JGI IMG/M metagenome (GOLD analysis project Ga0105045, IMG submission 78089) | Freshwater microbial communities from Lake Fryxell liftoff mats and glacier meltwater in Antarctica - MAT-02 (megahit assembly) | ecosystem: Environmental > Aquatic > Freshwater > Ice > Liftoff... | reverse complement strand
TGATTACAAGGATTAGAGATTGGTAGCAGGAAGAAATCTGACCCGAGCAATCGGGTGCCATCTGGTTTGTGACTTGTTAATATTTCAATTGAAGCAATGAATAATTCTGGTAACCGCAACGTCCTCTCCTCGGCCTAAGCCCTGTGAGGACGTTGCGTGAAAAGAGAAAAATAGTTGTCTGTTTTTGTATTCTGTTGTCCTTGTATTTACTCCGGTGTTTTTTCTTTATCCTGGTCAGAAAAATGTAACTGGTAAATATCCAGCCGCCTGTCTTTTAAGGTTTGCACACTGCCATAATGGTGCAACTCTGTAAGTAAAGAAAGATCCACATCACTTACTACAATCATTTCGGTATTCGGTGTTGCTTCTGCTTTAACTCCCGTTACCGGAAAAGCGAAATCCGATGGCGTTAATACGGCTGATTGGGCAAATTGCAAATCCATATTGGTAACCATGGGCAGGTTGCCTACATTGCCCGCTATTGCTACAAAGCATTCGTTTTCTATGGCCCTTGCCTGTGAACAAAAGCGTACCCGGTTATAGGCGCTTTGTGTATCAGTTAAAAACGGTACAAATAAAATTTGCATACCCTCTGATGCCAGTTTTCTGCTCATTTCAGGAAACTCCACATCGTAACATATCTGTACGCCAATTTTTCCTGCATCGGTATCAATTACTTTAATTTCATTACCGCCATTAATATCCCAGCCATCTTCTTCGGAAGAGGTAATATGGATTTTACAAACACTGTCTATCTTTCCATTTCTTTGCAATACGTACGATACATTGTAAATTTTGCCATCTCTTATTTCAGGCATGCTGCCTGCTATGATATTTACATTGTACGACACGGCCATTTTACTCATGGCCTCTACGATTGGTTCGGTAAATTTAGCCAGCTCTTTTATGGCGTGCCTGCTATCCATTTCATTGAACTGAACCATCAACGGGGCATTAAATAATTCAGGGAATAGAATAAAATCAGATTGATAGTCGCTTACCGCATCCACAAAATATTTAACTTGTTTTAAAAAATCTTCCATGGTGTAATAAGGCCGCATCTGCCATTGTACCAAGCCAATTCTTACAATGTCTTTTTTACGCAGCAGGATATTCTTTTCTGCATCATAATATACATTGTGCCAAATGAGTAAGGTTGCGAATCCTTTGCTTTCCTCGTCTTCCGGAAGGTAGTTGCGGATTACAACTTTTACCTGGAAATCATTGGCTAGTTGAAAGGTAAGGGTAGGGTCATAAATCTCTCTCTTTTTTACCTTTTCGATATATGCACCCGGTGTTAGTTTATCTGCATACATACCATACTTTGGAATGCGGCCACCCGCAATAATCATCTTGAGATTGAGCTGCTCGCAAAGCATTTTTCTTGTATCATATAGTCTTCTTGCAAGCCGTAATCCCCGGTGCTCGGGATGCACAAACACTTCTATGCCATACAAAGTGTCGCCTTTGTCATCATGTGTTTCAAAACTGTAATTGCCTGTGATATCGCGATAAGAATGCTTGTCGCCAAATTTTTCGTAATTCACAATGATCGATAAGGCGCATCCAACTACCTTGCCATCAAGTGTGATTACGATTTGCCCATCCGGGAATTTTTGAATCAATTTTTTGATCGACTCTTCTTTCCAGTATTGTCCTCCCATACTGGCATACGCATGTATCATCGATTCTTTTAAAGTTTGGTAATCTTCTATCGTTAAACTTTTGACGCTAATTAAGGATGTATCCATAAAATTTTATTTTTAAACAACCTGATCGATTTTGCAGGTTGCTCTTCGGTTGTTTATCAGGAATTTTAGTTCTAATTTTTTCAATAGAGAAAAAATTGAAATTTTTTTAAAAAGCGGGTAAGTTATAGTAGTTGGATAATTGATTGTAATGATCAAGTCAAAATAAATGCGGAACGGCTGAAGATACAATCTTTTTTTTATTGTGAATATCGGGCTGTAAAACGGGGTGCATTTTAGTTTAATGTAACTACCATGATTGACATTATCAGGAAGGGGACTTTAGAACAGAAAAAAAGAAAAAAGCTGGCTGTAAAAAGTAATTTTTTCCATCGGATTTGTGTTGAACCTGCCTGCAACTTCATCTTTACTTGAAAGCATCCTATCTTTAGGCCCTTATTTTTATTTTCGGAATTAATTAACATGGCATTCATAAAAGTATTATACCAAAAGATCATTTACTACTTGCGTACCAAAGTAAGCAGGATGCAATTTATGATGGTGATTGCCTCGCTGGTAGGGTTGGCATCGGGATTAGGAGCCGTGCTTTTAAAAAGCCTGGTTCATTTCATTCAACACCAGATTGAGCATATACCCGTTACCAGGTTTGCTTATTTATTATTTCCTGTTATGGGTTTGCTCATTACGGTTTTTATTGTTCAATATTTTTTTAGCGGCCAGATAGAAAAAGGTATTGCAATGGTATTGCGGTCCATTGCCAGAAAGTCATCTTTCATACCTTTAAATCACAGTTATCTACACATCATTACCAGTTCTGTTACAGTAGGGCTTGGTGGCTCTGTAGGATTGGAAGCGCCCATTGTTGCAACGGGATCTGCCATTGGTTCCAATATCGCACGAATAACGGATTTGAATTACCAGGAACGTACTTTATTGATTGCATGTGGTGCAGCAGCGGGTATTTCCGCTGTTTTTAATGCGCCCATTGCAGGTGTAATGTTTGCCATTGAAGTGCTGCTTGCGGAAACGGTAGTGAGTTATTTTATTCCCCTGATCGTTGCTTCTGTGATAGGTGCGCTTTGCTCTAAAATCATTTTGGGAGAAACATCGCTATTTAATTTTGTGTTGAAACAAACCTTTAATTATGAAAATGTTCCCTTTTATATTTTAATGGGGATTTTTGCGGGATTTGCCTCTCTGTACTATGCAAAAGTTTTTAAAAATGTGGAAAGTAAAATACATGCGTCCGGCATAAGTAATTACCTGAAAGCGATGTTGGCAGGATTGTTTTTAATGATAATTTATTTCGTATTTCCGCCGTTGTTTGGTGAAGGATATAGTAGCGTAAAAGATGTGGCTAATGGTACCTTTAATCATTTTGAAGATAATACCACCTTCTTTTCTTTGATAAATAAAAACTGGGCCCTGGTTATTTTTACTGCAGCCATCGTTTTAATAAAACCAATTGCGGCCGCGATCACTATTGGTGGTGGAGGAAATGGCGGAAATTTTGCCCCCTCTTTGTTTACTGGTGCCTACCTCGGGTTCTTTTTTTCTAAGCTGGTTAACAATACGCCGTTGGTGAAAATTCCTGAAGGTAACTTTAGCCTGGTAGGTATGGCGGGTGTATTAAGTGGTGTAATGTATTGCCCCCTTACGGCAATTTTTTTGATTGCTGAAATCACCAATGGGTATGAATTATTCATTCCGTTAATGATCGTTTCTTCTATTTCTTTTTTTATTGTAAAAAGTTACGAACCTTTTTCAATGGACACTAAAAAGCTGGCATTGGAAGGTCAGATATTTACCGAAAAAAAAGAAAAAAATATCCTGACCTCTATTTTGCTAAGTGATATGATACAGGATACTTATGAAAGTATTCCAATGGATAAAAAGCTACGTGACCTGATTGAAATTATTAAACGAAGTGAAAAAAATATATTCGCCATTGTTGATTCAAAAGAAAGGTTTATTGGCATCATTGAATTGAATGACATCAAACAAAAACTTTTTCAGCCAGATCAGTTTGACAAGGTGTCCGTTAAGTCGATGATGAAAAAACCAGCGGCCATTTTATACGAAGACCATGATATGCATGGTGTGATGGAAAAGTTTGACTTAACCCAAAGTTGGTATCTGCCAGTATTGAGTAAAGATAAAAAGTTCATCGGTTTTATTTCGAAAACAAAATTGTTTAATAAGTACAGAGAAATTCTGGCCTCACAGGGAGATTTATACGATGAAGTTTAAACGATATTTTCCTCATTGACAGTACCAGCCCAATTTCCTGTTCAATTATTGTTCGATGATTAACGCTTGGCTGATTGAGATTTTTTTTTGCATTGCATTGCGATCTTTTATTTTCTTCGGATTGCATATTTTTTTTAGGTGTGGACCATTGCCATTTTAACTCATTTGTCCCATCATGATGATTTTTTTTCTGATAGCTTTTTTTATTCGATTGATGAAGTGTTGCCACGTCATCAGTTTATTTATGTTACTTTTTTTTAGTATTTGAGTCATCCACAACAATTTTTCAACGGAAAAGAGTTTCTTAAAAAGTCGACCTTTAATTGCCTTTCTATGTAATTATCTTTTTTTTTACCTGTGAAAGTTGTAAGTATTGAAAATAATCTTGTAACATTAATTGAGTGATGATGCGCAACTTTATACGAGATGAGCTATAGTGGAATAAAGACCTTATCCCTGCTCGGAATGAGGGAATATAAAATACGGCTGGCTTTGGCAGCAGTGTGCTATTCATCGGCTAAAGACAAAGTCATTTGAATATGTAACCTTACAATTTTAATGGATTTTGAATTTCAAATCATGAAAAGAGACAGCAAAAGTTTAACAGGTTTCACCATTGGTGCATTGGATGGTGAAATAGGTAAGGTGAATGAGTTTTATTTTGATGATGAAAGCTTTACGATCCGTTATTTAATTGCAGAAACAGGCAATTGGCTATCTGGTCGTAATGTGCTTATTTCATCGGATGCATTATTGGCAACGGATTGGAAGCATGAAATCTTTCAGGTGAATCTTACCATCGATGAAATAAAGAGCAGTCCGGATATTGATACTGAAAAGCCGGTATCCCGGCAGGAAGAAATTAAATTGAACCATCACTATCCGTGGAGAAATTATTGGGAAGGTGCGCTTTGGGCAAAAAGTATGGGTATGGTGGGCATGGTAATTCCTACTTCTTTGCCGATAGATGAAGGATTAAATCCCGAAACTGCATCAATGAGAGACCCATCTTTTGAAGGCAATCGGCATTTGCGCAGCACACGGAAAGTAATGGGCTATTATATTGCAGCGGCCGACGGTGAAATTGGTAAGGTGGAAGATTATATATTGGATGATGAATCGTGGAAAATTGATTTTATAGTGGTGGATACCGGTAATTGGCTGCCTGGTAAAAAGATTTTGATTGCTCCTGATTTGGTTACAGGAATTAGTTGGGCAAAGTCAGTTATCGACGTAAAAGCATCTGTAGAGATCATTAAAAACAGTCCTGAATATGATTCCGAAAAGCCATTAAGTGTTGTTTACTCAACGAAGTTGCTGGACTATTATAAGCAGTTTAATTTGTAGATTTAAACAGTGATTGATAATTGTCAGTCCTGGTTGTTCAAAGCGAGTAGCTATTTGATCGCCAATAAATCTTTACTATTTGAAATATAATATTGCATCAGAACGGCTCGGTTTTGTAATGATTGAATACGGTCGACGTACTGTTCATTAAAACCATCACAAAATTTTTTACCCGTAAAATTAGAAAAATGCAGAAATCATTTTTATTCATATCAGTTGTTTTGTTAATCACCCTGCAGATCGGCGGCAATAGTTGTAATGGAAAAAAGTCCCCCGGCGGTGTAGCAGCAAAAGATACATTACCCGCAAAATTTTCACCCATCACCATGGCAGGTCCAACAACTGATTTGCCCGGCGGAATGGTTGATTTTGTGACGGCCTCCCGGCTTGTAACGCCTACAGTAGTGCATATAAAAACAATCATGCGATCTGCTGTTTCAAATGATTTACAGGGAGGTTTAACGGGCGGTACTGCTATTGGATCAGGCTCAGGTGTCATAATTACTGCCGATGGATTTATCGCCACCAATAATCATGTGGTAGAAAATGCTTCGGAAATACAAGTTATTTTACCCGACAAAAGAGTATTTACCGCTACATTAACCGGTGTGGATCCCAATACCGATTTGGCTTTAATCAAAATCAATGCCACCAGACTTCCGATTGTAAAATTTGGTAATTCAGATCTTGTGGAGGTAGGGCAATGGGTTTTGGCAATTGGCTATCCTTTTTCATTGAATACAACGGTAACTGCAGGTATCATAAGTGCCAAAGCCCGTAGTATTGGAATCATCCAGCGGCCAGGTGGTGCCGGTAATTCCCAGCAACCCGGCAATTCTGCCATTGAGTCTTTTATTCAAACCGATGCAGCCATCAATCCGGGAAATAGCGGCGGTGCGTTGGTCAATACCAAGGGAGAACTCGTTGGTATCAATAGCGCCATTGCCTCTCAAACCGGCAGCTATGCCGGGTATGCGTTTGCAATTCCGGTAAATCTGGCCAAAAAAATATTAGATGATTTGCAGGAATTTGGCACCGTAAAAAGGGGGGTGCTTGGTGTTTCTTTTCCTGCTCCTTCTGTAGAAGATCAGTACCTGCAACAAAAGGGACTTACTCCCGGATCTGTTAAGGGCGTGTATATAACCGGCGTGAGTGAAGAGGGCGCTGCCGCAAAAGCAGGACTTAAAGAGGGCGATATTGTTCAAAGTATCGATAGCATTCAGCTTTCTTCATCCGCTGAGTTTTCAGAAAGGATAGCCCGTCACCGGCCAGGGGAAACCATTCGTCTAAGCTACCTTCGCAATGGTAAAATTGATACCGTTTCGGTAACACTAATGAGCGAGGCCCCCGCCAATAATGCCGGCGAAAATGCTGCCTCACTTCAATTAATTTACAAAAGACTGGGTGCCAGTTTTGAGCCGCTCACCAGCGCTTTAAAACAACGATTCAATTTAAATGATGGGGTTGTGGTTACGGAGGTTAACAAAGGTGGTTTTTTTGATCAGATAGGCATACCCGAAGGAACAATTATTGCTTTTATCAATGGCAAAGCCATCAATAGCCCGAAAGACATCAATGCTGCATTATTGTCTGCACAAAGAGGGCTGATACAAATATTTGCTGTAGCGCCGGACGGATCAAGGGTTGTCTTTAATTTTTCGCTTGGCACCTAATCGGTCATCTAAAATGGGGTATGTAAATGTTGTTTACTCAAGTTGTTGGTGATTCGCCGATGCTTTTGTTAACAGTATTTATTGTTAACCATAAAACCCGGTACATTTATTGGATTTGGAAATTGTATGCAGTTTTGATGGCTTTTTCATGAATTGTTGGGCAAATAAGTAGTTAACCCGCTCCTTCAATATGTTAAATTTCTACATCTAAATAGTTGGGAAACCTTGTAATTCCAATGTTGAATTCTTCCAATTTAAAACCTTTAGGCAGTGCTGCCAAATGGTCGTATGACTTTAATTTGCCTGACCATTTGGTAATGATCGCTAACTTCCGTCATCCGAATTTTGCCGGGAGGCAATAAAAAAAAATTTTCCGCCTATCAATCTTTAAGAAAACATTAGTCAAAATGGATTGTTAATCCAATAAATACTATCATTTTTCCGTTAATTTTACTTTATGCAAAAAATTCTGCAGATTATTATGAGCAAAAAATATTTTCCGTTATTTCTGGTACTAACAGGCGCTATTCTATTTTTCGCTTTTCAAACACAGGGAAGCACTGATGATAACCCAAGATCTAAGAATGAAAAAATACTTCACAATGTTGGTATGTTGTTGGAGCAAGGACATTTTAGTCCGAGAAAAATAGATGATGCTTTTTCAAAACTGGCTTTGAACAGTTTTATAACTGATATGGATGATGACAAAACCATTTTCCTGCAGAGCGATATTGATAGCTTTAAACGGTTTGAAGCCAAGGTAGACGATGAGATACACGGTGCCAGGCTGGAGTCATTCTACTTTATCAGCGAATCTTATACCCGCCGTCTGAATGAGGCTTCGGAATACTATAAGACCATTTTGAATAAATCTTTTGACTTTTCAAAAGATGAGAACATAGAACTGGACGGTAAAAAAGTAAATTATGCTACCACTGAAGCAGAAAGAAAGGAAGTATGGCGTAAGCGGTTGAAGTACCTGGTGCTTACCAAATACTCAGATATGGTAGACGACCGTGAAAAAAACAAAGGCAAATCTTTTTTCAAAATGGGTGATAGTACGAAAAAAGAAAATTTTGTTTACAAAGCCGATAGCACGCTAGAGAGGGAAGCAAGAGACCAGGTGCGGAAGCAAATTGAACGTTATTTTACTACTTTAAAAAATCACAATACCAGCGATGAGTTGTTCAGTTCATTTGTAAATTCAATAGCTACAAGTATGGATCCGCATACGAGTTATTTTGCTCCCATTGATAGTCGTGGTTTTACAGAGATGATGAGTGGCAAGTTTTATGGAATTGGCGCACAATTGAAAGAAGACCAAAGCAAAATTAAAATAGCGAGTTTAATTACTGGTGGACCCGCCTGGAAAAGTGGTGACCTTGGTGTAGACGATGAGGTTATTAAAATAGCGCAAGGAGCTGCAGAGCCGGTTGATGTAACCGGATATGCTGTTACTGATGCGGTAAAGTTAATTAGGGGTGCCGAGAAAGGAACGGAAGTGCGGATTACTGTGCGCAAGCCGGACGGAACAATTAAGGTAATTATTTTAAAGAGGGACGAAATTAAACTGGATGATACTTTTGCAAAAAGTGCCATCATCAATGGTGAACATAAAAATGGATACATTTATTTGCCTGAATTTTATGTAGATTTCGAAGATCCCAAAGGTGCTAAATGTTCTGAAGATGTTGCAAAAGAGGTAGAAAAATTAAAGGCGGAAAAGGTTGAAGGGATTGTGATTGATCTACGTGGAAATGGTGGTGGATCACTTCCGGAAGTGGTGAAGATGGCAGGTTTGTTTATTCAAGACGGTCCAATCTGCCAGGTAAAAGGAAGAGATGAAAGTCAGCCATACCAATGGAAAGACAGGGATAAATCAATTTTATATGATGGACCACTAACAGTAATGGTAGATGAATTTAGTGCCTCTGCATCAGAAATATTTGCCGCAGCCATACAGGATTACAAACGTGGAATCATTATTGGCAGCACGTCTACTTATGGTAAGGGAACTGTGCAACGTACCATTCCGCTGAATGCTGAAAGCGAAAACGGTGTATTTAACAAAAAGACAGATGATCTTGGTACCGTGAAATTAACTTTGCAAAAGTTTTACCGTATTAGTGGCGGAGCTACACAGTTAAGGGGGGTGGTTCCTGATGTAGTAATTCCGGATAGAATGGAGTTGGCTAAAACACGTGAAAAAGATAATCCAACTTCATTGAGTTGGGATGAAATTGCCAAAGTTGATTATAAACCATGGGTGAGTACTTTTAGCACAGATTTAGTGGCAGCCAATTCAAACGAACAGATACAGGCAAATGTTACCTTTAAGAGAATGAGGGAGAAAATAGATTCTATCGAAAAAGCGAATGACCGTTCTTATTCACTCAATTTTGAGAAGTACCAGGCTGCTCAAAAGCAGTTAAAGACCAGCTACAAACAATTGGAAGTACTGATGAAACTACCCAGTCAGCTAAATGTTAAAAATGTACCGATTGATGATGCCAGGATTTTAGCAGACAAAGAAAAAACGGAAAAAAACAAGCGTTTCCTTAATACTTTAAAGGATGATATTTACATTGATGAGGCGGTAAAAGTTACCAATAAGATGATTACACAAAGTAATTTGGCGCTTCATGAACAAGGAATTCAGGGAAGTAATAAAAATTAATAACAGTTCAATCGAAGATCGGATTTTTTAATTCGAAAATGAAGTGGTTATTAGTTGATAATAAAATAAAAAGAGGCTGTCTCATAACTCGGAGTCAGCCTCTTTTTATTTGGAAAGGGGAGGAGAATGTGTTACTGTTTCTCCATGGGGTTGTCAACCTTTCAAAGGGTGGCAACGCTATAGTGAAACTTGGCTCGCTTTGAAGATATATCTCGTAGAAAATCATCTATCCCGGTACGCCGCTGTTGTGTCTCCGACCAACGGCCGAAGTATGAACCATAAAAGAGGGTTCAGTTTACTAATATAACTTGCTCGTGATTTACCAACTCCGATAGTGCAGAGGAAGGAGGCATTCTACCCTTATGGCTCTATTCAGCCGTAAGCATTGATGTTGGCAGCTAAGCCCTACTATAGATATCGCTCTTCAATAATTTTTTTGTGATGATTAAAATGCCCAAGTAGTATGAACCCCAGAGCTTCTACCGAATACGAGTTGTTACTGGCTTTACCAATACTGGCAAGCATTTCAGCAGAAAAGCTATCATACAGAAATAAGGTTGATCTTCTAACTGCAACAAATTCAGCGGTTAAACTTTCCCAGCTTCTTGCATTTGCTTTGGAGGCTGCTGCATAAGCATCTTCATTAAAACTAGAAAGTGTAGCCTGCTCCTTTCTTGCGAAGCAAACAGCCCGGTAGGTAAAAACTCTTTCTGCATCAATGAGGTGTTGTAGCAATTCTTTGATGGTCCATTTACCTGGTGCATACGCATGTGTCGATTGCTGCTCTGAAATGGCCGGCAGAAAGTTTTTAATGATTTCTGATTGATGGGCGAAAGCAGTTGCTAAATTTTTTTCAGCTACCTGGTCAATATAAACCTGAAAATAGCCCGGCTGGTTGGTAGGAGATGTGTTATTCACGCAGTTGTATTTAAAATTGAAAACCGCAGAATTGCTGAAGCGATTTCAGCAATTCTGCGGTAGACTTCCGTTATAAAAATATTATCCTCTTTTGCTTTTTTTCATGGTTGCTTTGGGCAGTACTTCCTGCGTTGTTTTTCTTTCTCCTTTCAATGTACTGGCCAGTTTCACCGCATTGAATGCGTTGAGCAAACCACCTGATTTTGAAATTTCATCCAGAGAAGTGGTGTCCTCTGTTCCAGGTATGGTAACCTGCTCCTTCAATGTTTGCGAATTAGCGGATGTTTCTATTACATATTTCAATTGTTTGGCGGTAAGAGTTGGATAGTAACCCAAAATAAAGGCTGCAGTGCCAGCCACTACAGGGCAAGCCATACTGGTTCCCGAAGCATTCCCATAAGTATTACCACCAGGTATGGTAGAATATATTTGAACACCGGGAGCAAATACATCTACTTCTTTTTTACCATAGTTGCTAAATCGTGCCGCAATACCGCCATTTTTGGGATCACCACTAGCACCCACTGTAATCCAGTTGGTAGCTTTTTCATTTGTTATGGTATATACAGGCGATGGAAAGTTATCAGCAGTATCCACATTTTTAGAATCATTTCCTGCAGCGTGTACCAATAAAACGCCTTTACTTTCAGCGTATCGAACGGCATCATCTACCCATTCTTTGTTAGGCGAAAAGTCTTTACCAAAACTCATACTAACGATCTGTGCACCATTATCAACTGCATACCGGATGGCCAGTGCAATATCTTTATCATGCTCATCTCCATCAGGCACGGCCCTGATCATCATAATGCGAACATTGTCTGCAATGCCTTCAATACCTTTGTTGTTGTTTCTAGCGGCGGCAATAATACCAGAACAATGTGTGCCGTGAAAAGGAGTGGAAGCCATCACATCGTTGTTGCCATAAAATCGGTCGTTGATATCCGTTTCGTTGTCCTGAACAATTTCTTTCCTGAACTCTTGTGGCGCATTGTTTGCTGCATCTGCTTTTCTGATTTGCCCCTCAAATTCATCAATAATTTGCTTGTTGGTAATGTCATCACTGGTGTTTGCTTTACAAAGCTGCATTAAAAAGGCTTTTGTTTTTTTTGCGTCTGAATTCGTACTGGAATATTTTTCAAGATCAGCACAACTGTACTCTACTTTTGCCAAATCTTTGGTAATCACGGAGTCGCCTCTTAAAAAGGAAGGCAAAAGTTGTTTCATAAAGGATATTTCAAGGGGATTGATATCCCCTACAATTGCTTTTTCAGCTTTTTTAAACATTTCCAGTTCAGCCATTTCCTCCGGTTTTAGGGAAGATTCATCGAGGGTTAAACTGCCATATTTTGATTTAAATTTATTGTACAAGCGAGCAGCCTCATAGCTGTCTTTGCTTACGTTACGACCATCTTTACCCCCTAAAAAATTCCATCCATTGATATCATCGATATAGCCATTTTTGTCATCATCTATTCCATTGTTAGGTATCTCTTTCGGGTTGATCCACAATATGGGTTTCAGATCTTCGTGCAGCGTATCAATACCGCTGTCAATCACCGCTACCAAAACCTGTTTGCTCTTGATTTTTTTTGTTTTTACAAAGTCGTAAGCCTTATCGAGGCTTATGCCATAAATACCGGTTGCTTCTTGATCCTGTAAATACCAGTTCTTTGGTAAAACACCTTTCGAATTCTGTGAAAACGCCGTTGCTCCTGAAAAGAGTACCACGGCCAGGTATAGAAATAGTTTCTTCATTTGTACTTTTTTGTGAACCTGCAATTTATTAAAAAGCAGCCAAATGAGGGCATTATTCGGAAAAAAATGGGGCAAGCCGGGAAAGATTAACAGGCTCTTACAAAGCGATCTGGCGCAGGAGGTAGTTTTCAGGAAAATGAAAGTCATAATCCGGTTTTTTGTCAAACAAACCATACACTGTGCTGCCACTTCCGCTCATAGAAGTAAAAAGGGCTCCTTGTTTGTACAACTTTTCTTTAATAAAAGCAATTGCAGGATATTGTTGAAATACTGGTTCTTCAAAGTCATTTACCAGCTCCTTTTTCCAGAAAGGAATAGGGGCTGTAATGATAGACTGTAGCGATGTTAAAGTTTTTTTGTTTGCAATTTTGAGTTGCGAAAATGCCCAGCTTGTATTTACATGTACACCGGGGTTTACCAGCAACAAATAATAGCCAGCCAATGCAACGGGGAGCGGTTTCATTATTTCGCCACGCCCGCTGGCAAAGCATGGCTTGTTTAGGATAAAAAAAGGGCAGTCGCTACCAAGCAACAAAGCATACGATAATAATTGATCTGTTGATAAATGCAGACTGAATTTGTCATTGAGTAATTCAAGTGTAAATGCAGCGTCTGCAGAGCCTCCGCCAAGTCCTGCTCCCATCGGAATGGCTTTGTGTAAATGTATTTTTGCGGATGGTAATTGTGGAAAATCTTTTTTTAAAAGATGATAGGCTTTAATGCAAAGATTATCTTTTTCATCGCCATCAATCAATTTACCTGTCTGTGTAAAAACTGCACCTACAGTATGTTCTGTGTCGGAGTAGGGAATTATTTCCAACGCATCATGTAATGGAACCGGGTAGAAAATGGTTTCAATATTATGATATCCATCGGCTCTTTTACCGGTTATTCGCAGGCCAAGGTTTATCTTACAATTGGGAAAAACAATCATTTTTCAGGAGCATAAACAGATGTACAATGAGTAAATAAGTAAATGAATGAAGCTTAAAAAGACAACCAATGAAGATAATCACCTACGGAATTGTTCGTTTTAAGACTACAAAAGAAATCACTAAATGAGCCAGGCTTCATTGATCTGCTATTTCCCCCTACTTTTAATTTCATCCCTGATAGCGATGGCCTTGATATAATCTTCCTGTTCCAGTACATCTGTCAGCAGAGTATTGAGTTCTTCAAGCGAAAGGGCATGCAAGTCATCTTTACCACCCGTTTCTGTAGTTACCGATTCAGATGGCTTCTTTTTCTTGTCATCACCTTCCATGAGCATTCCGGCGCTATCTAGAATATTATCGAATGTAAAAATCGGACAGCCAAAGCGAACCGCCAGGGCCAAAGCATCGGAAGTACGGGAATCAATTTCTACAGTATCATTTGCACTGCTGCAAACTAGTTTGCTATAAAAGATACCTTCCTGCAGATCATTAATGATTACTTCGTGCAATTCCACGTTAAATGCCATCATAAAATTTTTCATCAAATCGTGGGTAAGCGGACGACTTGGGCTCATTCGCTCCAGTGCTACTGCAATCGCTTGTGCTTCAAATCCACCAATTACGATGGGTAACCTGCGTAATCCATTTACTTCTCCCAATACCACTGCATAGGAGTGTGTTTGGGTAATGCTGTGCGAAAGGGCGACTATTTCTAATTCTATTTTTTTCATATTAATTGCACGAAACTAAGTGTTTTTAAGCAAATGATTAATAGCTTTCATTAGCATTGTTGCTGGTGGTGGTGGTTGCTTTTTCGGGTATAATGTCATTGCAACCATTTTGTTTGTTTTAAAAACCACCTCATACACCATTGAAGCATGTTAAACGAATCTATTTAAACAAAATTATAAAAGAAAAGCCTCCCAAGTTAGCTGGAAGGCTTTTATATTTCCTTTTTAATTTATCAGGAACTTGCTTTCATTTTTCTAACGGCTTCAATAATCTTTGGCATTACCTCAAACGCATCACCCACGATGCCATAATCTGCGGCTTTAAAAAATGGCGCTTCGGGATCTTTATTGATTACCACAATTGTTTTACTTCTGTTAACTCCGGCCAAATGCTGAATGGCACCGGATATGCCAATGGCAAAATATAAATTGGGTGCAATGGCAATACCGGTTTGGCCTACATGCTCATGATGCGGTCTCCAGTTGATATCTGCTACCGGGCGGCTGCAAGCGGTGGCAGCACCTAATAATTTTGCAAGGTCGGTTACCAGTGCCCAGTTTTCAGGGCCTTTTAATCCACGACCACCGCTCACTACAATTTCAGCTTCTGTTAATGGTACTTCGCCTACAATTTTATTTATAGACGTCACCTGCACTTTGGCTGCATCAACGGTCGCTTCAAATGGAACTAACGCCGCAACCCCTTCAACAGTGGTAATTGGGTAAGCATTTGAATTTAAAGAGATTATTTTAATAGGGGTATTGATAGCAATGTTTGCAAATGCCTTACCGCTGAATACATTCTTCTTTACCACAAAACCATTACTGGTATCTGGTAGTGCAATGGCACCCGTAACCAACCCGGCCTTTAAACGAACGCTTAAACGGGGAGCAACCGATTTACCACACAGGTTGTTAGAAAATATAATTATAGTAGCACCCGAAGCAGTGGCTGCGTCCGCAATTACTTTTGTATATACCTGTGCATCTAACTGGTCCAATGAATCATTGGTTACGGTATGTACTTTTTGAATGCCATATTTCCCAAGAGTTGTCAAATCTTCTGTAATGGACCCCAACACAATGGCTTCCGCAGCAACACCCAATTGTTCCGCAACTTTAGCCCCATAACATGCGGCTTCTAAAGATGATTTTCTGATTTGGCCATCGGCCTGGTCTAAAAAAACTAAAACGCTCATGATATTTGGTATTTGATAATTAAAAAAATAGGTACTTTCAACGAATAATATTCTAAGCCAAAATTTTGCCCAATATTGCGCAGTACAAGTAACTCCCAATATTCTGGAATAAGATAACACAACGATGTTAAATTATTTGCCAACAAATTATAAAGCAATCAAACCTTGAAATGTAAAAGAGCCCTGTTTAAATTGTACTGATTTGTCCCAAGTTCACCCTTCAGGGGGACAAAGGGCTTTGTCAGGGAGCATCCTCTTAAATCACCTTCGCCTCTTCATGCAACAGCCTAACCAGTTCCGCCGGGTTATCTGCTGAAACCAGCTTTACGCCTGCTTTTGCAGGAGGAAGATCAAAAGAAGCGATTGATGTAAAAGTTTCTGTTTGCACCGGCTCTACTACTTTCAGTGGTTTACTTCTTGCACCCATAATACCCCTCATATTTGGAATGCGTTGTTCTGCCATTCCTTTCTGGCAACTTACCACAATGGGTAATTGTACTTTGTCGGTTTCTTCACCGCCTTCAATTTCCCTTTCAGTGGTGGCGGTATTGCCTTCAAGCGTAAATTTGGTAGCCAATGAAATGTAAGGCAACTCCAGTAATTCTGCAACCATGCCTCCAATAGAGGAGCCGTTATAATCGATGGTTTCTTTACCGGTTAAAATCAGGTCGTAGTTACCTTCTTTGGCTATTGCCGCAATCTGCGAAGCAATGTAATAACTGTCGTGGCTGTCAACATTTACCCGGATGGCTTCATCCCCACCAAGGGCTAGCGCTTTTCGAATAATGGGATCGCAATCCGGAGCTCCTACAGTTATGAGATGTATGGCGGTTGAAGAATCGGCTTCCTTTAACTCAATGGCTCTTACCAGGGCATACCATTCGTCGTATGGATTGATGATCCATTGTACTCCATCTGCAGCGAATTTCGTATTGTTATCTGCGAAGGCTATTTTTGCGGTGGTATCCGGCGTTTTACTGATACAGACTAATATTTTCATATAAATAATTTAGCAAAAGGAAATAAGTTGTTTATGCAACTAAAAATCAAAGATACAATTTGTAGATATCAAAAGAATCATTCATTCAAAAAAAATATTACCGCATGAACCGGATCGAAAAATTACTGGAGTATATGGAAACTGCCGACAAGGATAGTTTTCTGCAACATGCGCTGGCATTGGAATACATTAAGATTGGGGATGATGAAAAGGCACGTGTTCTTTTTAACGAATTGTTGCTGCGGGAGCCGACGTATGTAGGTTCTTATTATCATCTGGGCAAACTTTTAGAGCGGGTGGGCGACTTTGATAAAGCGATCCGGATTTATAAACGAGGGATGGAAGAGGCGAAAAAAGCAGGTGATAACCATGCCCGCAGCGAGTTGCAGGGAGCTTTGGAAGAGATTGAAGAATAGGGGGGCTTTGCCTCTGAACGGAAAATTAGGACGAGCGTGTTCAATTGCACGCAGGTTTTTTAATGGTGAGCGTGGTGATTTTTTTAGCCCGGCAAAAGATGAATAATTAAGCATCGTTGCGTCCACTCTTGTACTTTTACCGCATTGATCAACATTGGTTTTCAATTTTCAGGAGTTTTTGTTATTCATTAAAGTATTTAAATGGAGTTGTTAGAAAAATTTAAACAATACATACAAAAAGAAAACCTTTTTCAGTCAAAAGACAGGCTTTTGCTTGCCGTCAGTGGCGGAGTAGATTCTGTTGTGTTGTGCGAATTGTGTAAACAGGCCGGATATGATTTTGTGATGGCACATTGCAATTTCCAACTGCGGGGTGCAGATAGTATGCGTGACGAACAATTTGTAGCTGCATTGGCGGCAAAATATGGCGTTCCGTTTTTGTTGAAAACCTTTGATACGATTGAGCATGCGACAACTGAAAAAAAATCTATTGAAGAAGCAGCGAGGGATCTACGGTATGAATGGTTTCATTCGTTTGTGGTAAATAAAAAGGCAATGGGTGTTGGCCCGGAATTCACAATTGCTGAATCGCCACAAGTGAATTATATTCTGACTGCCCATCATGCAGATGATAATATTGAAACCGTGTTGATGAACTTTTTCCGGGGTACCGGCATTACCGGTTTAAGAGGCATATTGCCAAAGCATGGTCAACTCGTTCGTCCGTTGTTGTTTGCCAGAAGAAGCGAATTGGAAGCTTATGTAAATGGGCAGCAGCTTTCATTTGTAACAGATCATACCAACCTGGAGAATGGTCATACCCGCAATTATTTTCGCAATACCATCATTCCCCTTGTAAGCGAGCGCTACCCAAACGCCGCCAGCAATGTGTTGAAAAATATCCGGCGTTTTAGAGAAACGGATGATTTATATCAACAGGCAGTGCAGTTGCATAAGAAAAAATTATTGGAGTTTAAAGGAGCCGAGGTACACATTCCGGTATTGAAATTATTGAAGACAGTACCGCTTGCCACCGTGTTGTATGAAATTATCAAGGACTTTGGTTTTACAGCGCATCAAACCGACGAGGTAGTAACATTGTTAAAAAGTGAAACTGGAAAATACATCCAGTCGGCAACGCATCGTGTTATTAAAAACCGCAACTGGCTTATTATTTCACCTTTTCAATCTGAAGAGGCACAACATATTTTAATTGAAGAATCTAATAAATTAATTTCCTTTGAACTGGGCCACATTAAAATTGAAAAGCAATCAAACCTGAATATTGATCAATCTGCCATGGTTGCACAAGTGGATGCAGCGGCAATCAATTTTCCGTTACTGCTGCGTAAATGGAAACTGGGCGATTATTTTTATCCATTGGGAATGCAAAAGAAAAAGAAACTGAGTCGCTTTTTGATTGACCAAAAATGTTCGCTCACGCAAAAGGAAAATACCTGGGTGATTGAAATGGATAAAAAAATCATCTGGGTAGTTGGTAGGCGGATAGATGACCGGTTTAAGATTACCCCGGCCACAAAAATTATTTTAACGGTTAACTATATATCAAAATGAGGATGCGACAGCTCCTGGATAATAGCCGGAAATAGTTGCGGAGCCTGGGAAGCGATCAATATGGCCGTAAAAATTAAACCAAATAAAGATCCCCATAAATGTGCATCGTGATTTACATTGCCGATGTTTTTCTTTGAAGAATAGATGCAATAACCCAGGTAAAGAAAGGCAAATACGATAAAGGGCATCGGTATAAAATACAGGCGGATGGTACCCCAGGGGTTAAATAATATGCAGGCAAATATAACGGCAGATACGGCGCCTGAAGCGCCCAGTGACTTATAATTGTAATCATCCTGGTGTTTGATATAGCTGGGAAAATCAGATACGATCAATCCAATAAAATAAAGTAGCAAGTATGATATATTGCCACCCAAACCATATTCAGCAAAATAGTATTCAATGGCAGGTCCAAAAAAATAAAAACTAATCATATTAAACAACAAATGAATAAAATCGGCATGGATAAATCCGGAAGTAATAAAGCGGAAATATTGTTTTTCCCGTTTAACCTTGTAAGGCCACATGATGGTTTTATCCAAAAAATTTGCATTTGAAAATCCGATCAACGACATGATCACATTGATTGCGATCAGACTAAACGTAATAGGAGCATTTGAAAAATCCATAAAAATAAATTAGGCTTCAAAACTATCGTATTATTTCAACTATGGTGATATTTTTCATTTCGGTTAATACTACAAGCCCGGTAAATCTGCTCGGCCAATATCAGCCGTACCAGTTGGTGTGGGAAAACAAGTAGCGATAAACTCCATTTAAAATTGGCTCTTTGTACAATGGCATCACTTACACCATAAGCGCCACCGATCAGGAAAACAATGTTCCTAATACTATCATTGGCCCTCAATTGGATAAAGGCTGCCACTCCTTCACTCTGTAATTGTTTGCCCATTTCATCCAGTAAAACCAGGAAATCATCTTTTTGGAGGGAATTTAAAATGATTTCACCTTCTTTTTTTTTGAGGTCAGTTTCGCTTAGCGTAGCCGCATTTTTGGGCATCGCAATGATATTCCATTCTACCGGATAATAGTTGGCAATGCGTTTTGTAAACAACTCAACGCCCTCTTTGACATAAGTCTCATGAGCCTTGCCAACCGTCCAAAACTGAAGTTTCATAATATTATTTCCGGCAAAAATGCACAAAGAGTTGGGTTCAATAAAATAAATCTCTATTTTTGCCTCCCAACTGAAAGGAAGGAATGGCTGCGTAGCTCAATTGAATAGAGTACCTCACTACGGATGAGGGGGTTTTAGGTTTGAATCCTAACGCGGTCACAAAAGAGATCACAATAATGTGTTCTCTTTTTTTATGGCCGTAGCTCATCCCGATAGTCATCGGGAGAATAGAGCGTCCCGATCACAGGTCAAAGCCCTTTTACTTTTACCCTCTCACCCTTGCCTGCCCGTCGGCAGTTTTCACATTTCAAATAGTGTTTCCATGGCTCAGATGAATATTATGGGAAGTAATCCTAAATGGTGGTTTAACCCAGATCACGTAATAGAAAAAGACACCCGATTGTCACACATTTCAGAATCCTTATTGGGTAAGGGCTTGATGCGAATTAAGCCCTATTTTTCTAATGCCTAGCAATAAAGTTGTTTAAACAAAATATACCGAATTCTTACAATGTTAATTACCTATTACATCTGAACTAAAAATATATCCTACTGCATAATTTGGGTTAATGTGTCCTCTGTTTCTTCAAATTACTATTTCATCAGTTTCAAGGCTTCTTCCACTTTTTCAAGAGGCAGTTTACATACTTTATTTTCGCAAACATAAATAAGGGTGCGGCCATCCACATAACGGTCTTGCAGTAATGGGAGTGCATTGGCTGTTTTGCTTCCTGCCACTATTTTATTTGGAATAAAATAAAGGCTCAGTTCTTTTCTTTTTTTTTCGGCATCAGCGCCAACAATTGCAACTTCATAAAAAGGCAATGCCTGTTGAAGCAGCAGCAATCCCCAGTTGGAATATCCTGAGCCATATCTAGGCATGTTTTCTTTCACGTTGTTGAGCATTTTGGAAGCCATTTTTTTGTAATCGTTGTTATCGTAGTAATTACCTAATAAAAACAATCCCTTTGCAATGCTTGAGTTCGAGGCGGGAATTACATTATCGTTCAGTTCCATTTTGCGGGCAATAAGAGCTTTATCTATATCAGAAGTAAAGAAAAACATTCCTGACGTTTTATCATAAAAGTGAGCGATGGCATAGTCCATCAACTGCCTGGCTGTGATCAACCATTTCTCATCAAAGGTAGCCTGGTACAAAGCAATGAACGCTTCGATGGTGAAGCAATAATCTTCGAGGTAACCGTTGATTGACCTCACCCCCAGCCCCTCTCCATCTGGAGAGGGAAGAATGTGATTTAAACCACCACCAGGATTTCGCAGTTTTGTTAATATAAACTCCGCATTATTAAGAGCTGTACTCAAAAAATGTTGCTCATTAAAAATAGTGTAGGCATCAACATATCCCTTTAACATCAAGGCATTCCAGGAGGTAAGCTGTTTGTCATCCAATCCGGGTCTTATGCGTTTTTTTCGTGCCGCAAGCATTATTTTCTTTGCGGATGCAATCTCTTTTTGCAATTGTTCTAAAGTAAGTCCATGAACTTTTGCAATTTCAGCATCGGTTTTTTTCCTTAACAGGATATAATTTCCGTGTTCCCAGAAACCAATATTATTAACATTGTAATAATCACTAACCAACGGGAATTTATCTTTCAGCAAAGTTTCCAACTCAGGCTTTCCCCACACATAAAACTTTCCCTCTTCCCCTTCGCTATCGGCATCCAGGGCAGAATAAAAACCACCCTCTGGAGAAGTCATTTCTCTTTCAATAAATTCAAGTGTTTCATAAACAACTTGCTTGTACAGCGCATCCTTTGTCAGTTGATAAGCTTCTGAATACAAACTCACCAATTGCCCGTTATCATATAGCATCTTTTCAAAATGGGGGATTTTCCACAATGAATCAGTGGCATAACGTGAAAAACCACCACCAATCTGATCATAGATGCCGCCATAAGCCATTTTATCAAGGGTTACTTTTATCTGATTGAAGGCGCTTTTATCTTTGGTGGCATGGTAGTAATGCAGCAAGAATAAATAGTTATTGGGTAAGGGAAATTTCGGAGCACGATTAGGGCCACCCTCTATCGGATCAAAAAGAGTAGCCCAGGGTTCGTAAGTAGCTTTTGCATCTTCTATTGTAAATTTAGCTTCATTTGTATTGATCTTTATTACATCACTTGCTTTTATGCCATGCGTTAGCTCTTCGGCAGTCTCATTGGCTTTGCCGGGATTTTTTTTATAGAAGTCGGCTAATTTTATCAGTACGTCATTCCATTGTGCATTAGGAAAATAAGTACCTCCATAAATGGGACGCCCATCGGGTAAAGTAAAGCAATTGAGCGGCCACCCTCCTTGTCCTGTTATCAGTTGCACAGCGTTCATGTAAACCTGGTCTATGTCGGGACGTTCTTCACGATCCACTTTGATGCACACATATAATTCATTCATAATTTTGGCGGTGGCTTCGTCTTCAAACGACTCGTGCTCCATCACATGGCACCAGTGACAAGCAGAGTAACCTATGCTTATCAATATCAATTTATTTTCTTTCTTAGCTTTTTCCAATGCCTCATCACCCCATGCATACCAGTTTACAGGATTGTGAGCATGTTGCAGCAAATAAGGGCTGGTTTCATGGATGAGGTGGTTGGTATATTTGTGTGTTGTAGTATCCATTTGTAAAGTATTTTGTTTTGTGTTTTGTTTATTGTTGCAACCCGTTGCCATTATTGGAAAGAAAAAATAAATAACTATGTTAGTAGTAAAGTGTTCGAATAGAATTTTTGGGAATTTCATTTTTTACTT
>Ga0105045_10001035_pt1 | contig 22101 bp, 14 predicted proteins | sample MAT02_FD_78089 | JGI IMG/M metagenome (GOLD analysis project Ga0105045, IMG submission 78089) | Freshwater microbial communities from Lake Fryxell liftoff mats and glacier meltwater in Antarctica - MAT-02 (megahit assembly) | ecosystem: Environmental > Aquatic > Freshwater > Ice > Liftoff... | reverse complement strand
GAGAACATCGCGGCCAATAAGCAAGTGGGCATCCAGTTCATCAACACGCCCACCGATGTGAGGCCCTACTCGGGCACGCCGGCGGCCTTTGCCAATTATGTAAACCAGCAACGGGGCAAGCTGTGCACGGCCAAGAGTTCGGAAATCCAGAACATATTTAGTTACATTGCCGACCAAACCAGCAGTGACGCGGTAAGCCTGTTTGTGTCCGACTGCATCCTCTCATTTGCCAGCCGCAAGACCGATGCCGTGGATCTGAACACCTTGGAGGCCAATGTGCGCGGCACTTTCCAGAACATCCAGCGCAAGGGATTTGCCGTTTCGGTCTATGCGTTCACCTCTGATTTTAGCGGAACCTATTATAAGATGGATCTGACCAAGGAAAACTATGCCCAAGTGATCCGGCCCTATTATGTGTGGGCAATTGGCAAAAAGGAACAACTGGAAACATTCCGGCAAAAAATTGCGGGTGATGCCGGCTTTCAGCCCCAGCAGCAACTGCACCTTGGGTTTGGCTATGCCGCCGTGACCAAGTTTGAAGTTTTTTCCCAAATGATTACACCCCGGGGCCGTTTCCGCGTCCGCAATTACCAAGAAGTGTACGACGTGGACGACCTGCCCAGCAAGCCCATCAGTTTTTATGTGGCTTGCAACCTGCAAAACCTGCCGCCCTACCTCCAAACCAATTTGGCGGCCAGCAGCATGGTGGTGGAAGGCAATGGGTTCAAGGCCAAAGTGGAGTCGATTGACCTCCAGGCCAAACTGTACCAAATGAAGTTGACCGCCGAAGATCTGGAGCGGGTAGGGGGGCACACCCACTTTGTGAAGGTGAAAGTGAGCGATATGGTGCCCGAGCAGGGCAGTTTGCGGCTCCGGCTGCCCTACCGCGCCGATGAGTGGTACAAGGAATGGAGCACCTTGGATGACCGGACGCTGCAAGCCAACAAATTGAAGACCTTCGCCCTGATCCACTTGGTGAAAGGCATTCAGGAAGCTTACCGCGAGCAACAAAATTTTGAAAATTTCATTGATATTTCGGTCAAATTGACCAAAAAAGACTAACCGTTTTGTTCATCCTTTTTTCACTTTTGCAATGGACTTTGTTTGGCTGTACACATTTTTTGGGGTTTTGGCAGAGCATGAAACTTATCTTGGCAACCAAGAGAAATTTGAGAGCACAGTATTTCCGGCCTTGGGTCTTGGTACTATTGGGCTGGGAGTGGTCATCGCGCTGATCTATTATGTGATCATGAACCGGGCTTCCCCCATGTTCAAAACCATTGGTTGGTGGCTGTTAATGTTGTGCTTGGCGGCCATTCTTGCTTTTGGTTTTGGCCTTTATCAAGCTGGGGCCCATACCGAGGCCGACGGTTCGGACAGTTTTGTTATTTTTGTTGGTTTGATCAATGCCATTTGGGCCGTATTTTTCTATTTCTTGGCCTCTTTGGCGTTCAAGCAGCCCCAAATTACCCGTTACGCCCAGAAAACACCTTTTTAGGGGCGATCGGGGGCTAATCTTTCACCAGCCGCCAGACGATCAGTTGGGCTGGGTTCGTCATTCGCGGCACTGGGAGCGAATAAATGACCGTCATCCATGCCCATAAAAAATGGAAATTGGATGTCAAACAAGCACTTTTACTTTTAAATCGCCTTTTCTGGTACTTTTTACAAATGGCACGACTTTTCATATTTGGGATTGGGGGTACTGGGGCCCGCGTTTTGCGCTCGCTCACCATGTTGCTGGCCTCTGGGGTCAAGACGAATGCCAGCCAAGTGATCCCGATCATCATCGATCTGGATTCCCAAAACGGTGACACGAACCGCACCATCCGGTTGATTGAGACTTACCAAAACATCCGGCGGCAAGCCTATTCACGCCCACCCGAAGAGGGTTTTTTTCAGACCGATCTCACGCAGTTGGGCGCACTGGACAGCCAGCCCAATGCCCAACAGATCGGCAAGTCGTTCCAATTGAAGTTTGGCAACATTTCCGAAACTTTCTACGACTATTTGAAAGTGCAGGCGTTGCCCCACCAAAACCAGGTCTTGCTCGAGGCCCTGTTTGACAATAGCCTGCGCACCAACCCCAATACCGAGCTCAATTTATCGCTCGAAAAGGGTTTTAAGGGCAATCCGAACATTGGCAGTATCGTGTTCAACGATCTGGTCAATACGCCGGAGTACAAATTTTTCGAAGCTACTTTTGCCCAAGGGGACAAGATTTTCATTATCTCGTCCATTTTTGGCGGCACTGGCTCGTCGGGTTTTCCGCAATTGGTACGCAACCTGCGGGCCAGCAACAATGCCAACATCAAAAATGCGGACATTGGGGCCATTGTGGTCAAGCCCTATTTCAAGGTCAAGAACGGCGAAGGGCGCAGCGCGATCAATTCCGATAATTTCATTTCCAAGACCAAAGCGGCCCTGGCCTATTATGCCGCCGAACTGAACCACAAGCTCAACGCACTTTATTATGTGTACGATGAGCCAAAAACGCCCTACGAAAATGTAGAAGGCGGGACTGATCAAAAAAATAACGCCCACTTGGTAGAATATGTGTCGGCCATGAGCGCAGTCCACTTCGCCGACCGCACCCGCATGGGCAACACCGAGCACTATGAGTTTGGCTTGCAGTCTGATGAGGAAGTGATTAATTTTTCGCATTTCTTTGCAGGAACGCAGCAAAAATTCTCGGTTCCGCTGGTGCATTTTACTTATTTTGCCAAGCTGATCAAGGATTATATTCCCCAGCATTTCAAAAACAACTCTTTTGCCGAAAACCTTTCCCTGCCCAACCGCCTGCAAAGCAATACCGATGGCTTTTATAACCCATTGCAAGCTTTTTTGGCCGAGTATCGAGGTTGGCTGGGCGAGATGAGCAACAACCGCCGCTCGTTCCAGCCGTTCCAACTGACCAACGATTTCAACACGCTACTGGAAGGCAAGGTGATCCAGACCGGGTTGTTCAAGGGCAAGGGACTGGAAGGAACTTACTTCGACGGAAAACTGATCCAAGCCGAAACCGCCCTGCGCAACGAACTGCCCCGCACCGAAGAGCGGTTCATGCGCTGCTGCTACCAAGTGTGTAAGAGTGCTTTCGCTGACGAAGTGCAAGATTTGCCGAAAAAAACGGCCATGCAGCACAGCTACGTGCTGCGCTTGCACCGGGGCGGCAATATGCAGCTCCAAGATTGGGCATCGTCGGCTGCCGTGAGCGCCGAGCAGCTGGCTGCCATCACCGATACGCTCGTGCGGGGCAATGCGGCCAAAGCAGCCACTTCCATCCCCAGCCCCTTTGCCCGGATCCACTTGTTTGAGACGGCCTTCCAAGTGGTGGCCGATCGCCAAGAGGGCGAGGAACTTTACCACGCGCTGGTGTCCGATTGCTTGGACGTGTTCCAACTCATGTTCGAGGCAGGCGAAAACAATCCCGATATCCAGTTCTTGGCTTGGGACAAGGCCACCGAGATCGAGGCCCTGCAAAAGGGAGCGCTGCCTTCCCACCAATTGCTGGGCAAAACCCTGGAAATGTTTGCCCAAGACAACCGCTTTAAACCGCTGGACAAGCTCTATTTTATCTTTTTTCGGGGCCAACTTCTGGGCGGAACTTCACCGTTGACCTTATTTTTTACTTCGCCCAACTGGCGGCGCATCGTACAAGACAATAACTGGAAACTCAAGAGCAGCACCCGCGATGTTTTCTTTGACAATGAACTGGCCCCACTTCACAAACGATCGGCCACGTTCAAAGAATTTATTTACAAGTTCCGCCAAGCTTACAGCACCGAATTTGTGGAACTTTTCCCGGCGTTGGAAAAATATATCCGGCAGAGCCTGGATCGCTATGATTTGGCACTCAAATCGGCCCTCCAAACCTACACCAAGGCCACTTTTGATCAGGAATATGCCAAAACCGAAGTCAAGGTCAATACCAACTCCTACATGTACGTGGGCGGACTGCCCCTGTACCAGCGCCGGAGTGATGCCACCGCCACTACGCAGAGTGATTTTGAACTAGTGCCCCGGCAACAATATTTTCGGAACTACAAAGACGATCAAAATACGCCCATCAGTTTGGCGACCCCCTTGGTATTGGTGAAAGGAAATTTTAAAGGCTGGCAATATATTGAGGCTGAATGGCAAGAAAACACCATCGTGCCCGATGATTTTGCCATGCCGATGCACCTGCGCCGCCTGCCCGATTCCGGCTACAAGAAATATCCGTACTTGACCACGGGCGATTTTTTCCATGACAAACTGATCGAGTTGCCCTACGAAGTCAACAACGAATATTTTTTCATCAATTTTAATGGCAGTTTCCGTTATTTGTTGCCCTTGCGCAAAACGTATTTCAGCTATTTTGGCCTCGAGGATCTGCGCACACAATTGACCGTGCGCCTGAGTACCGACGGGGTGGAAGTGAGCTTGGAATTGCCCGTCAAAAAGGGAACGATCAAACTCCAAAAAATCTATGCTTTTGGCCAAGATCTGGTGCGGGCCAACTTTGGGTTGGGCATTTTCCCCTTCTATCGGATGGAAGATCGCCCCGAATTGAACGACTACTCGGTCATGCTCTTCGACTACCACAAAGAAGCGCCCGTCGATCTACAATTCTACCGGGCCGATCAGATTGCCGAGGGCAAGCCCCTGCCCGTGGAGCGCAAAGAGCGCAATGTCAAAAAACCGCTCACCGGCGGCACTGTCTATTTCCGGTTGCGCCATCAGACTTTTGACTGCATTGAAGTGGCGGCGGGCAGTTGCCGGGGGCTGATCATCCCCGATTTTGTGGCCAAGGGCCGGCTCCTCCGCAACGGGAACCGACAGTTTCGTTTCGCCATTGATTTTGGTACTTCCAACACGCACATTGCCTATAATGACCAACAAAGCCGGATGCCCAAAGACTTTACCATTGGCGAAGCCGACCGCCAAGTGGCACTGTTGAGCAAAGGCGGCAAGGGCGGCTATGGCAATCTGATCGAGATGCGGAGCGTGAAGGAACGCGAGTTTGTGCCCTCGCTCATGGGCGAAGGGCAGGCGGTGGCCTATCCCGTGCGCACGGCCACTTTTGAGAGCAAGACCTACCAGACCGAAAACCCGCAACTGTTTGGCAACATCAACTTGGCGTATTCACTGGAGGCCGAGGAGAGTTTGGTGACCGAAGGGATTTTTACGACTAACATTAAATGGTCGCTGGAGCACAGCCGCACCGATGTTGCGGCCGAAAACCGGGTCAAATCCTTCTTTTTGCAAACCCTATGGCTGATCAAAAATAAAATTTTGCTCAATGAAGGTGATTTGGACAGTACGCAGATTACATGGTTGGCCCCGTTGAGCATGAGCATCACCGTGCGCGACATTTTCCAGCGCCTCTGGCAAGAGAGTGTGAAAGAACTGTTTGGTGAGGTGGTCAAAATTTCCCTCAAGCGCGAGACCGAATCGCTCGTCCCTTATTTTTCGCTCAAAGAAGAATTCCAGTTGCCAGAGTCGGCCCACACAGTCAACATCGACATTGGCGGGGGCACTACCGACGTGCTGTTTTTTGTTCGGGATTTTGGGGGTGACAAGTATTTCAGTACTTCGTTCCGGTTTGCTGGCAACGATCTCTGGGGCGATGGCATCGTGCGCGGCCAGCACAAAGGCAACGGCTTTCTGAGCCTAGTTCACCCGCTGGTGGTGACCAAGGGCGCGGCTGCTTTTGGCATTGCCGACGAAGCCATATTGCGCTATTACAACGCGCTTTACGGCAACGAATCGCTCACTTCAGCGGATGTGATGAGCTTGCTGTTCAAATATGACCAAGCATTTGGCACCACCAACCGGATTGCCAATGCGCCCTACCTCAAGCTGATCTTGGTGGTGCACTATGCCGCCATCATATATCACTTGGCCCAGTCGGCCGAAACGTTGGGCATTGATTTGCCCACCTATTTCACCTTCACCGGCAAGGGCAGCGAGTACATCAAAATCATCAGCCGCGATGCGGAATTCATCAACGAACTTACCCGCTTGCTCTTGGAAAAGTTCACGGGGAAAGTGCCCCCCACTAATCTGGAAGTCAAAATTTCGAAAAATCCCAAGGCCAGCACCGCCCGGGGTGCGTTGCTCAACGATGGGATGATCAAGGAACGAGATCTCAAAAATTTTATCCACAGTGGAGTGGCCAGGGCCGACAAAAACAGCTTCCATGAATTGCAGGAGATCCCCCAATTGCAAACCGGGGTATTGGACAATTTTGATAGGTTCATTGACATCGTTTTTGGTGATCGGGATCTCCGCCGCTTGCTGCTAAAGATTGATGTGCGCCCGGTGGCCACTGGTTTTGAGTTGGCCCAATACTTCAAGGATCAGGCCCGGACCAGTTTTGCCCAAGTGGCCCGCAACCTGACCCGGCCCGTTCCACCCAACCAAGTAAACCTGACCGATGAGATCCCTGAAACTTTGTTTTTCTGGACACTAAAAGACACCTTGTACCGTTTTTCTCAGGAAGTGGTCAAACGGGGATTGTAAAAATAAGCCAAGCAAGGTGACAGTAATTGGATCGATGGATCAACTAGTAAAAGGGTGATCCAATCCTTTTTTAACTTGGATTTGAACGATAGTTACTTCGCCTGTTTAACATGGCGACTGGTGGAAACAGTGGAGCAGAGCAAAAATAATCACCAAGTTGCTCGCACCAAAACGTTTGCGCCAAACCATGACGGTGCAGGGATTACTTGAGTGATACATTTACACCCACTGCCAAGTGCGCAGTGAACCCGATTGCTGTAATAAAAATTGTCAATAAATTCAGTTTGTTTATGCTCATCACCGTCCGATTCTTGATTGTTTTTCTTTTCTGGGGTTTGGCTTGCAGCCCCCGGGTGGCCTTGGCCCAGCGGTTGGACAGCCTGCTGGCCAATGAGTTTGCCCAGTGGGAGAATGACGCAAAAGCCGCCAAGATCGATCCCAACCTGATCGCGGAGGTACTGAAATTCAAGAACTATGATGTGAGCAAGCAGGCCAGCCTTATCTGGGATGAGGCCGAGCGATTGGGCAAAAGTTACCCAGCAAAAACCAGCTTGAAACAATTATTGACCCAGATCAAAGAGCGAGTCCCCCGGGCTGGCGGAAGCTCGGGAACCCAATTGTCGACGCAGGCCATGGCCGAATTGCAGCGCAAATTCATGGCCGGCCTCAGCCCAGCCATCAAGGACGCTCTACCCAACCAGTCGGCCCCGCTTAGTGAATTGCCCAAAGACCTCAACGCGGCTTGGGAAAAAAACCTTGCACAACAAAAACAGGAGGCATCCAGTTGGAACATGTATTTGATCGGAATGGGCATTATAGCCATCGTGGCCAGTTTATTGGCGTATTGGCTCGGAACCCAGCGGAAACCCCACCGGCGGCCCGACGATGACTTGGCCACTAAGTACCAACAACAAAAAGAATTGAGCCAGCGGTTGCAGGCCGAACTGGGCCAAGTCAAGACCGACAAGCAGCAATTGGAAGCCCAATGGGCCGAGCAAAAAACTCGGTTGGAAGCCCGGATCACAGCATTGGAGCGTCCCCCGGTGCCAGAAAAAGAGTCTGTCGCAGTTCCGGTGGCGCACCCCGTGGAGCCGCCAGCCATCTTTTATGCCAAATTTGCTGACCGGGAAAACCCATTGGGTTTCACCTTGCGCAATTTGAGCCAGCAGATAGATGAAGAAAAAGTATTTATGATAACAGTATTGTCAGAAACAGCGGCCGAGTACCGGATTGTGGATTCTTACGAAGCCTTTGTCAAAGCCAATCAGATTATGGCCTATTTCAAGGAAGCATGCAGTTTTGACCAATCGCCCACCACGGCCAACCAACGGATCGAGACAATGCTGCCGGGTAAGTTGACCAAAACCCGGGACAGTTGGGAGATAGTGGGCAAAGCCAAAGTACGTTTTGTCTGAATTAGTGTGAAATATCTATCTACCAATTAGTTACCGCCATGCTGACCGAGCAAGAGGAAATTCTGAAGGCATTTATCCAACATCATTATTTTGCCAACTCTGGCCTGCTCAACGAGGAAGCGAATTGGCAAATTAGGGAAAAAGCCGACGAGTTGGGGATTGGTAAAAGCCGGATTGACGAACTAAAGGTGACCGTCAGGCGGGAGGGCGACCTGCTCATGCACTATCAATTGCCCGCCGAGCCGCCCATCCCGCCCCCGATCAGTGATCGGCCAGTGGAAGAAGCAGCAGTCGCAGAGGCCCTTTTGCCCCCCAGTCCAAAAAAGGTTGTGCCTGCCCAAAACGTGGGCCAACCGCCCATTTTGCCCCCGAAAGTCGGCCAGTGGGCGCATCCAGCTTTAAAATGGGGTTTGGGTGCTTCGCTTGTATTGCTCTTGATGTTGGGCATTTACTTTGGAACGCCGCAGCTTGGGCGGACACCAGTTTCAATGCCGGCCGGCCGGGCCAAAATGATCCCTGCCCAATTGGCAACCTTTACGCCGCAAAAGTTTATTGGCCGTTATTGGGGCACATTTACCAGCACCGATGGCCAGCCCATGGAAGTTTGGTTGGATATATTTACAATGCAAGCAACCGATCAGCCTCCGACATTCCGCTACAACTTGCGCCTCCGCGAAGTGGGCGGGGCCAACAAGCTCCGGTTGTTCGATCAGCCGGGCCAGATTGATCCCGAACAAAAGCAAATCACGATCACAACGGAAGTGTTACGGGAGTTTCAAGTAGAAGTGAGCGAAGCCGGACTTTATAGGTTCAAGTCGGCCAATGTGCCGGATTTGGTGCTAGAGTAGGGGAGGGGTGATGGCCCGCTTGATCAGTCACTGAACGGGTCGGACACGATCAAGAAAGCGTCCACTTGCTTCCGATTGAGAATGTTTGGTCGGTAGCTTCTTTGGCATCAAGATAGTTTTACCGCCGGAAAATTACACAGTTTCGCCCAAGACAAAGTACATATCGATTTCTCCCTTGTTTTTGGCGTGGATCTTCCCCCGGTGGGTACATACGAAGTCAGTTTTGACCAGGGCATAAGTGGCGCCCGAGATATTGACCCGGCCAGTTTCCCCGCTCGATTCCATGCGGCTGGCCAAATTGACCGTATCGCCCCAAATATCGTAGGCAAATTTGTGTTTGCCCACCACGCCAGCCACCAACCGCCCCGTGTGGATGCCCACCCGCAGCTCAAGCAGGGGCTGGTTGGCCATTGCCCTTTCTTGGTTCCAGAGCCGCATAAAATCCTGCATGCCCAGCCCCGCCCGCACGGCATCGCCGGGGTTGGTGTCGTTGGGCACGGGCACGCCACCGGCGCACAGGTAGCCGTCGCCCAAGGTTTTGATCTTTTCCAGGCCAAATTTTTCCAAGATTTCATCAAATGCCAGAAAGCAGTGATCCAATTCTTGGACCAACTCCCAAGGGCTAAGGCTTTCGGCCAGTTGGGTGAAGCCGCGCAGATCAGTAAATAATACCGTCACCCTTTCATAACTGCGGGGAATAGATTTGCCCATTTGCTTCAGCTCGGCGGCCACTTCTTCGGGCAAGATGTTGGCCAGCAGTTTGTCGGACAATTGGCTCACCCGGCGCATTTTCTCCCGCCCCCGGAAAAACACCAGGGCCAACATGCCCAGCAGGGACAGCACCACCGCCCCCGCGACCACGGCAATCTGCTGTCGCTGGTTCACGAGTTTGAGGGCATCGTTTTCTTGTTGTTGTTGCTTGGTTTCGTAGAGGGTCTCGAGTTTGGATATTTGCCGGCTTTTTTCATCATTGTAAATTGCCTGTTCATTTTCCACGGCCTTGTCCAAATACTCGAGGGCCAGCTCAAATTTGCCCTGGGCCTTGTACAGTTCCACCAGCCGGCGGTAGCCCTGAGCACTGGCCAGTTTTAGATTGGCCGAAATGGCCACTTTGATGGCTTCCCCCAAATAGTTTTCGGCTTGTTTGTAGGCTTTGTCCTGCTGATAAATTTCGCCAATGTTTATCAAGTTGACCACCAGAGATTGCTGGTTGCCAATGAGCCGGTTGATTTCCGAAGCCCGGACAAAATATTGCAATGCTTTGGGCTTGTCATCGGTAGCGCGGTAGATATTCCCGATATTGTTGAGGTTCTGGGCTTTTTCGGCATTGTTGCCCGTTTGATCGTAGATGGCCGATGCCTTGAAATAGTAGGCCAAAGCTTTGTCGGGTTCAGGTTTGTGGACGACCCCCAGTCCCATGTAACTGGCCGCCCGGCCCAAGGCATTGCCGCTTTTTTCAAAAATATCCAATGCTTGCTGGTATAGTTCTTTGGCTTTAGTGGGGTTATTTTGGAAATAATACACACTTCCCATGCTGTTCAAATTGGCCGCTACCCGATCGGGGACTTGATTCTGTTTATTGATTTTCAGGGCATTGAGCAAGTAGTGCAAGGCACTGTCATACTGGCTCTGGTTACGGAACGCAATACCAATATTGGCGGATGCCTCAGCCATTCCTTGACTATACTGACTACCTTGGGCCAGCCAGAGTGCTTCTCTGGCCCGTGCCAGCGAAGCCGGGGCATCGGTCAGCCGTAATTGTTGGGCCGAATGGTTGAGCCGGTTCACTTGGGTAGTGTCGGCAAGGGCAGTCAGAACTATAAATGCAAGGAGGAAGGACAAACAGGCTTTCATGCACTGGCAATAAACACTTGAAGTTCACAAAATCTGTACTTTTTCCAAAAAAATAGCCAGTCTTTAAAAAAAAGCGGACTTTCTAGCGTTTAACAATCAACTTTTTGGTTACTATATTTTTGCTCGCGATCGTCAAGGTATAAAAATAGACTCCCGCCACGTAATGGGAAACGGGAATGCTCAGGTTTCGTTCATTGCGATCGAGTGCATATTCACCCATGACGCTGCCCAATACATTGCGGATAGTTATTTTGGCGTTGAGGTTGGGATCTAGCAACACATAATCAAAAGCTGCTTGGTCAGTGGCCGGATTTGGATAAACATTGGAGACTTGGATCTGTTCGCTCACATACAGTTTATCATCGTTTGCTTGGCCAACTTGTGCCGGATACTTGGTGTTGTGAGCCGAAAAAAATACTTTTAACCCCTCAACTGGTGGGTGAAAGGGCACGGCCCAGAGCGCTGGGGCCAGGGAAGTAAGCAAAATCAGGAATAGTAGGTTTCTTTTCATACCGATAGGGGAAGTTTGTCATCCTGTAAGTTTTTAATAATTTATAACGCGATATTCGTACCGAAGTTGTTTGAATGTAATAAAAATGGTAAATATGCTCAAACTAAATGGGCATACACCCCTTACCGTGATGTAATTAAGTAAATTTATGTGGTTTATGCAAATTCTTTGGAATATAATTGAGCCGGTTTTGTTGAATTTTTTAAAAATTAACTACTCACCCTATTACAATCGACTTGAAAAATGGAAACAATTGACAATCAAAGGCACCCGGCGGGCTTGTACTTGCTCTTTGCCAGCGAAATGTGGGAGCGGTTCAGTTATTACGGGATGCGGGCCGTTCTTACGCTCTATCTGACCAAAGCCCTTTTGTATGACAAAGCCTTGGCTTCCAATCTCTATGGCGGCTATGTCGGTTTAATTTACCTCACTCCGCTGATCGGCGGTTTTGTGGCCGATCGCTATTGGGGCAATCGCCGTTCCATTATCGTGGGCGGCATCTCCATGTCATTGGGCCAGTTCACCCTCTTTGCCTCGGCGATCCTGCGCGGGAGTGAGATCAGTACTTTTCTCTTGTTCTTGGGCTTGGGCCTCATGATAGTGGGCAACGGGTTTTTTAAGCCCAATATTTCGGCAATGGTGGGCTCGCTCTACAGTCCCACTGACCGGCGGCGCGACTCGGCCTACACCATTTTCTACATGGGAATTAACATAGGGGCATTTCTGGGCAACCTGATCACCAGTGTATTGGGCGATACTGGCAACCCAGACGATTTTAAGTGGGCTTTTTTATCGGTGGGGATCGCCATGGCCCTTGGCACGGTCATCTTCCATTTGGGCAAGGTCAAATACCTCGTGTCATGGGACGGCAAACCGCTGGGAGCCACTCCAGTGGATAGCCCTGGGGTTAAGCAAGTCTATTTTTGGTTGCCCGCACTCCTTGCCGTCAGCCTCGGGATTTTGTATGTAGATGCTTTTGTGACCAATATCGTGTTCCCCGTGTTGTTGGTCTCGGCATTGGTGATCGTATATATTGTCTTTGCCGATAAAACGATCACCAAGGTGGATCGCGAAAAAATCGCGGTTATTTTTATCGTGTCATTTTTTGTGATTTTCTTCTGGGCCACCTTTGAGCAAGCCCCGGCCTCGCTCACGTTCTTTGCCGATGAGCAGACCGACCGAAATTTCTTTGGGATGGTAGTGCCGCCGAGTTTGTTCCAAAACCTAAACTCGCTTTATGTCATTGCTTTATCCTTGCCAATGGCCATGTTCTGGGGCTATCTGAGCCTCAAAAAACTGGAGCCGGCCTCGCCCGTCAAAATGGCTTGGGGATTGGTACTGGTCGCCCTGGGCTACGTCGTGATCGAGTTTGCGGTCAAAGATTTGGCTCCCAATGTCAAGGTGAGCATGTTTTATCTCATCATGCTCTACCTGTTGCATTCCATCGGTGAGCTTTGCCTGTCGCCCATCGGCTTGTCGCTGGTGAACAAATTGTCGCCACCCAAATTTGTCTCCTTGCTCATGGCGGTTTGGTTTTTGGCCCCGGCCATTGCCAACAAGGCCGCCGGGATGATCTCGGGCCTGTATCCCGAGCCGGGCAAATCGACTCGCTTCTTGGGGATTGAAATCACCAACCTCTATGAGTTTTTCCTCATCAACGTTGCTCTTTCGGGCGTTGCGGCATTGGTGCTTTTTGCCATTGCGGGCCGCTTGGTCAAAATGATGCACGGGATCAAATAAAACGGCGGATCTTCGGGCAAAAGTGGCGGCCAACTTCGAGCTGGTCGCCATTTTTTTATGGATGTGGTAATAAACGCAGTGGACAATGACAGCACTTGTCCCAACAATAAACGAAATCATCAAATATGGACTTCAACCCAACCTGACAGTAACTGCAAAGAGAAGTCATTGGAAAAGTTATAACTGGTACTCTGAAATAAAATATGGCTTTGAAGAAACTGGTGATCTCGACTTTGGCAGCCCCACAAATTCCAGACGTGTGACAGAATGTTGAAAGCAACTTCACGGACTTCAGCTTTTTCAAAATAATACTTGAACTTAACGACCTTGACAACTTAAACGATAATGCCATCGGTGATGTAATGGACGACCTCACCGACACAATCAATGACCTTTTAGAAATCACGTGGAGAATTGAAAACAACAGTTCAAAATCATGTTCAGCAACAAAATGATGCATACCGTGCTTTTTAAAAAACTACTTTTACCTGATTTAATGGCCACTTTTGGGGCTAACAGATCTAGCTTCAGCAAATAAATACACCGAGAAAAAGCAGGTTTTTGGGTTATTGTGCGCTCATTTCGGTGCGAAGTTGTGTGCTCTACATCGGCAAAGAGCAGAAAAGGTGATTTTGGAGCATCATCGGCCAAAAATTTCTTTGATCATGGCCAAGTCTTTTTGGTGGGCCTCGACTGCGTTCATGGTGGCTGGGGTCTGGCTTTCCACACACTGCTCAATGACCAAGTGGGGGAACAATTTCAGGGCCTGAAGTTCCCGAGCAAACCGGCGGTAGTCGATATCGCCATCACCAAAAGTTTCGCTCCAAATGCCATTGACCGATTGCCGGAGGTGCAGTTCCACTACCCGGCTGCCATAAAGCTTGAGGATGTCAAACACGGCGACTTGTGAGTTTTGCGAACCCCGGTAAACCCAGTGGGTATCGAAACAAAAAGCGACATTTTTGGGCGAAGTATTGAGCAAAACATGATGAAATTCCCTTGCACCAGCCAATAGTTCGGTATCGTGGGTGTGGTAGGCCAGCGTGATACCGCGGCTGCGCAACGCTGCCCCCAGCTTTTCCATGTTTTTGGATTGTTCCAATAGCTCCGCGTCAGATTTGACTTCGGGGCTGCCCCAGCGGACGGGGTTGGGATTGGTCACAATAATCTGGAGATCAAGCAGTTTCTTGGCTTCCTCGGCAATGGCCAGCACCAACTCGATGGATTTGCCCGCTTCGTCAACTTGGTGCAGATTGCTGCTCACATAGGCCGAGGGCATTTGGATATTGTATTTTTTCAGGATGGGGGCCAAATTTACCACCTCGATCGGACTACCAAAACTGGGTTCGATGGCCGGAATGCCCGATTGGGCAAAATCAGCGATGCAAGCATCCCAGTCTTGGCCCCATACCTTGCCTTGGCGTTGGTAGAAAGTGACCCAGTTGTAAGTGTTGCACGAAATGGGCAACCGCTTGGGTTTGGGCAGTCCATCGGAAGCTAACAGTAAGGGGCTCAGCGACAAGCCCGCCAGAGTCCCGAGGAAGTGGCGCCGGTTTGGTTTCATTTTCGTAATTGATCTATCTAAATTTAATACAAATTGGCATAGAAACTTTGGCTTCCTGCTTGGTTGGGGTCAATTGTCCAGTTTTCTTGTTCCGCTTGAAAACCTGAATGTTGTCACTGTCTTGGTTCCCGACCAGCAGAAATTGGCCCGATGGGTCAATGGCGAAATTGCGGGGCGTTTTTCCCAACGTCGATTGGTGCTGTACCAAGGTGAGCATCCCGGTCTGAGGGTTGATCTGGTACACCACGATGCTGTTGTGGCCCCGGTTGGAGCCGTAGAGAAACTTACCATCGGATGAAACGTGGATGTCCGCGCAAGATTTTGGGCCTTGGTAATCGCTGGGCAACGTTCCGATGGTCTGGATCGGGGTAAGTTTGCCTTGCTCATATCGATAAGCCACTACCGAGGCGCTCAACTCCAAAATGGCATAGGCAAATTTTTGGTTGGGGTGAAACGCGAAGTGGCGAGGCCCAGCCCCCGGCTCAACGGCCACAAACGGTGGATTACCCGGGGTCAGCTTCCCCGTTTGGGCATTGAGTTGGTAGGTTTTGATCTGGTCAATCCCCAAATCCGGGACAAAAACATCTCGGTTATTTTTAGCAATGTTGACCGAGTGAACATGCGGCTTTTCTTGGCGTTGCGGGTTGATGCTCTGGCCCTCGTGCTGGATGGTCTGGGTGGCTTGGCCCAGCGATCCGTCGGCCTGCACAGGCAAAATGGTCAAATTCCCACTGCCATAGTTGCCTACCAGCACCCACTTGCCAGTTTGGTCGATATCGATGTGGCAAGGGGAATCGCCATTGACCGATTGGGTGTTGAGCAGCAACAGTTTGCCTGTTTTTTCATCAAATGAAAAGGCACTTACTTTGCCCGCCGATACTTCTTCAACCACATAGACAAATTTTCCGTTGGGAGAAATGGTCAAAAAAGCTGGATTCTTGAGATCCTTGGCAATGCTCACCGGGCTGAGTGCGCCCGTTTTGGCATCAAAACGATAGACATACACCCCTTCGCTGCCTTTGGCGGTGTAAGTGCCCACAAAGACGTAACGACTCTGCCCCAAAATATTAACATTGACTAGCATCAGGCACAATAAAAGGAAAATATTCGTTTTCATGATTGGTTCGTTTTAGTGATAATTACTGTTTGGCCATCCGCCGTAGCCGCGTTGTTTGGACGACGATGTATCCTCCGAAGTTGTTCAGCAAGGCTGGGCGAAGTAATTTAGGTCCATAAAAATGGTGTCAATTTAAGGTTTTAGCAGGTGATAAATGGCCGTTAGTTTTTCTGTTACTTCCGCATTAATTTCCTCGGGCCTCATCAACATGATTAATTGATAGTAATCTCGTTTAAAAAAATCTTGTGGCAGTCCAATTTGCTTATAGAATCCTGAAAAAATTACATCGAGCCATTCGTCTGATAGTTTTGCACTGTGCCACCATTCATGTTTGAGATCTTTCAAATAAATGGGAACTGTTGAATCTTGGACAGTTTGTTCCATTATTTCAACCAATTTATCCGAATCTAACGAGGTGTATTTATCAGAAAGAAGCTTTGCGTGCCTATATAGTATTTCAGGACTTGCAAAATAATTTTCCAGTTCTCTTCTTGACCAGCAAATGACTTCTAAAGATTTGATGTCCTCTAAATTTTTATTAATTTTGTCAAATATTGCCAGTCCTTTCAGTTCAGGGAAAATTTCTTTTAAAGCCGTGAATTTGGCAACGGCAGTATTGGGAACATTATCGGAAATATAGTCAACATTTGCAACGCTTAACAATGGCTCAACTTCGTGGTTTAATTTACTTGCAAAACAACGAAGCATTTCTAAGTCAGTTGACCCTTCCAGATACAACACATGTTTTTTTGTTCTTGCCAAATAATATTTTTCCCAGCCAATCTCCGTCAACGCCTTTTTTATTGATTTGAGTTTCTGAGGGGTAGAAGATTTATTGAGTTCGATTACGGTGTTCTCTATCAGTGCTATCACATTTGAGGCTTCAGCGGCTTCTTCTAAAATAACTTCCGAATGTGAAGCAATTATAATTTGAGAGTTCATCCTATTTGCCATTTCATTGATCAACTGAAATACCTTTCTTTGGCGGATTACTTCAAGATGCGCATCGGGTTCGTCAAGAAGCAATATGGTGTTCGGGTTTGCATACATAAAGGCAAGCAAGAGAAGGGTTTGCTGAAATCCTCTGCCACCCGAAGAAATATCATAACGAGTTCCATTTTCGGAATATTCAAGTTGAATCGTTCCCGTAACTTTCAAATATTCAGGCTTTAGAAGTTGCGCACCAAACATTGATTGAATGGCCGATTGCAATTTATTCCAATTGTCAATGGGTTTTATATCGTTTGCAACAGTTTCGGGATAGAGCACTTTGTAACAAATATTTCTCAATACTTCGGCTGTCCTCCCTTCGCCCAACCGTCGGTTGATTGCACCTTGTTCAAATTTATCTTCCACCGATGTAATCCCGGACATTGGTTGTAAAAAACCAAAATGAACTCCTTTCCCTTGTTCATAAAGCGCTACTATTTCATTTAGTCCAGAAACAATTTTACAACTAAATGATTCTTCGTTGTAATAATGAAACTCGGTTTTGCAAGTCCAATTCGTGTCATCAGTCGTCCCCTCAATGGTAATTTCAAGTTTTAAATCAATCTCTTTTCCGTTGGCGTTAAATGCAACTTTTTGGTCTTTCCACAGAAACCTCATGTTGGCAATCGGACTGTTGAGCAACGATTGGCGATTGAGCGTAACCGCACCATTTTTATTCAACTTTTGCGTTAAGTATGATTGGATAAAATTGACTGCGCCAATTTCCCACAGACACAATGCTTGAAAAATTGTTGACTTTCCTGAATTGTTAGGCCCAATAATCACGACTGACTGGGAAAGCGGAAAAGAAATCTTATCAAGTTTCTTGAAATTATTGATAGTTACTTTTGTTATCATGTTGTCAGATCAGTTTTGTTTCTTTTGTCTGTAAATTTATATTTCTGAAATGACAAATATAAAAACTTAACGGTCGGTTTTAACTCCTGAACTTTAAAGTCGGGGCCCTGCCCGTACTGTTGCAGGCGATATGACCGTAAGCATTTGTTTTACCGCCTAGACTTATAGGTTCAATTTCGCCAAGCCAAGTTGGTCATTATTGGCCAATAAATCAAAAAACGGGCGCTTTTACCCCAAGTAGGCGGGCAATGTTCCTTCGTAGAGTTCTTTGGCTTCGGGCAAGGTGAGGATGACCTCCCCATCGACTTGCCAATTACTGCCCGCCACCACTTGGCCCAAGACCGAAAATGGAACGTCAGTCTGTTGCATAGCTGACTCAAAATCAGCTTGTTGGGCGGGGCGAACCGAGACCACTACTCGGCCTTGGGCTTCCCCAAAGAGAAATGCATCGAGGCGAATACCGGGGTCGCGGCCCTGGGAACTGATGTCGAAGCCCAGTTGCCCATGCAAAGCCGACTCGGCCACCGCGACAAACAAGCCGCCATCGGACACATCATGGGCCGAGCGGATGAGCTTTTGCTTGATCAATGTTTTGATCGCCGCCTGCATTGCATATTCCTCGTCCAGATCAAAGGCGGGGGCCGGGGCGGCCTTGATCCCCCGGTAGGAATACAAATATTCTGAACAGGCAATGTCGTTGACCGATTTGCCCACCAAGCAGATCAGGTCGCCAGCTTGCACGAAGGGCAAGGTCATCCGGTTTTCCCAGCCTTCCAGCACGCCCAGCATTCCGATCGTCGGGGTCGGGAAGACTGCACTCTCTACGCTGCTGATGGTATTTTTTGGGGTGGATTGGTTATAAAAACTTACATTCCCGCCCGTTACCGGAGTCTGGAATTTGAGGCAGGCCCGGCTCATGCCCTTGATACTGCCCACAAATTGCCAATACACTTCGGGCAAATAGGGGTTGCCAAAATTGAGGTTGTTGGTGATGGCCACGGGCTCGCCGCCGCTGCACACTACATTTCGGGCGGCCTCGGCCACAGCAATGGCGCAGCCGATCTCGGGATCGGCCTTGACATAGCGGGAATTGCAATCTACCGAAATGACAATATTTTTGTTGGTTCCCTTCACGTTCACCACGGCGGCATCGCTGGGCACCACACTGCCCACATTGGCCGTGCCCACCATGCTGTCGTATTGCTGGGCAATCCACGCCCGGGAGCAGATGTTAGGGTGGGCCAACAGGTGGCGGGCCACTTGGCGCACTTCCTCGGCGTTGGCCACGTTGGGCACTTGGGCAATGTCAAATTGTTTAAATAGCTGGAAATAAGCGGGTTCGGTGTATTCCCGTTCGTATTGTGGCGCACCACCGCCCAGCACGAGGCTCTCGGCGGGCACATCGGCCACCAGCTCGTCATGCACCAAGAAGTGGAGCCGATCCCCGGCCGTCACTTCGCCGATCTGCTCGCAATTCAGATCCCACTTGTCAAAAATGGCTTGGATCACGGCCTCTTGGCCCTTTTCCACCACCACCAGCATCCGCTCTTGCGATTCGGACAAGAGGATTTCAAACGGTTTCATGTTGGGCTGGCGGGTGGGCACTTTATCGAGCCAAATCACCATGCCATGCTCGCCTTTAGCGCTCATTTCGGAGGTGGAACAAATGATGCCCGCCGCTCCCATGTCCTGGATCCCGATAACGCAGCCAGTGTCAATAATTTCCAAACTGGCCTCCAGCAACAATTTTTCTTGGAACGGATCGCCCACTTGCACTGCGGGGAGTTTGTCGGTCGACTTCTCGCTGATGTCTTCAGAGGCAAACGACGCTCCCCCGATGCCGTCCTTGCCCGTGGCCGACCCGACGATGAACACGGGGTTGCCCACGCCATAGGAAATGGCCTTGGCCACTTTGTCCACTTGGACAATCCCGGCGGAAAAAGCATTGACCAACGGATTTATTTCGTAACAGTCATCAAAATATACTTCGCCTCCCACCGTGGGAATCCCGAAAGCATTGCCATAATCGCCGATTCCTTTTACTACGCCCTTGACCAACCACTTGGTGCGGTCGGTGTTCAAATTGCCAAAGCGCAGGGAGTTGAGTTGGGCGATTGGCCTAGCTCCCATCGTAAAAATATCGCGGTTGATGCCGCCCACACCAGTGGCTGCCCCTTGGTAGGGTTCCAATGCCGAGGGGTGGTTGTGGCTCTCGATCTTAAAGGCACAGGCCAACCCGTCGCCCAGATCCACCAACCCAGCATTTTCCTCGCCTGCTTTGGCCAGCATCCGGGGCGATTCTTTGGGCAAGGTTTTGAGCCAGCGGATGGAATTTTTGTAGGAGCAGTGTTCCGACCACATCACCGAATAAATGCTCAGTTCGGTGAAATTGGGTAAGCGGCCCAAAATTTGGCCGATGTGGTCATACTCCTCGGACAAAAGGCCCAATTTTCGGGCGGTTTCTACAGTTGGCAGGGCTTCCATGAACGGGAAAAGGTGGTTTTAGCTCCGCAAGTTACATCAATCTGCCCCGGATTTGCAAAAGGGATGCTGCAAGGGAAATTGGCGCAGCAAAATCCGCCGTTTCGCTGCGTGGATTGATTTAGGGCAATCCCACTTACTATTTTCAGGATCTTTGTACCCGAAGAACTGTTTTTGCGGTTTAACCACTAGCTGTCGTGCTAAAACCGGATCATTCCAACACGTTGACCGAGATGTTGGTCAACGGCTGATTTCAAAACTTTCGGTTCTTCATTTCTGATTGGCGCATGGGCATGGCATCTATCACCCCAAACAGCTCAGCGAGGGTCACGGGTGCACTTTTTCGGTATTTCTCGCCACCATCTTTGCCAAGCAAGATCACCCCAAAATCATCGCTCGCGATCCGGAAAGTGCGCCGGAGGTTTTCAACTGTCGCGGCAGTGAGCTGGCGGTTATCGGGGCTGGTTCCTTGGTCGGCCGCCAACTTGAAGACCACGATCGTCCGGTCGGCAATCCCCGGCAGGTCTTGGGCCAACGCGCTCATTTGTTGGTCAGACAGCCATTTTTTTTCGGGAGGGCAAAAGACCAGCAGCACGCGGCTCTTCCAAGTGTATTTCTCCAACTCTTTTTGCGCTTGGGCAACGCTCAGGTGGCTTGATAGCATGATCCAAAACAATAAGATATAAAAAAATTGCCTTTCCACCATTGTCAAATCCAAAGTTGGTCAATCCCAAAGTTAGTCGATCCCACTGGCCCGACCAAACTATTTGGTATTTGGCCCAATCCGACTCCAAGTCTTTCACTGTCCGTCAAAATAACTAATTGATTATCAAATTATTGAATTATTTAAATCCCTAAAATCATTTTACGATCGGCCCAGTTGGTGGCCGGCCAGCCGAATCGGGTTCGCCAATCGGTTTAGACAATGGATCCATCCTTCTGAATGGGCAGATTGGCCCAGCCATTATTTTTTTGGGGCACGCGTAGGGGTATGCCGGCAGTGGGTTGTCTTGATGGCGAACAAAAATTAAATTTAACATGAAAACTTACCGCAACTTTATCGCGCTCGTCCTCTTTGCGTCAGTCTCTTTGCTGGCTTCGGCCCAAGATACCGAAGAAAAAAAATCCACCACGGGTGGAATGCAGTACATTTTTGGCAAGGGCAACAAGCTCCGGTTGAGCGGCTTTGGGGCCCCGATCACTGAGCTTTCATTTATCAATGACCGGCCAGTCCTATCCAATGGGGGCGGCGGCGCACTGCTGATCAACCAGAAGTTTTTCATTGGGGCTTATTCGCTCAGCACCGTGACCGGGATCAGCGACTTTGTCTGGGAAAATAATCAATCCATCTATGGCAGTACGCCCGTATTTGTGCAAGTGGGAAGCTGGGCGGGCTATAATTTCAACCCCCACAAGGCGTTACATTTCACGGCCAGTGCCAAGCTTGGCTATGCCCAAATCTTCGACGTCCGCTACCATAACAGCAACAACTGGAACTCGAGCCAAAACTACATCAGTAGCGGATCGTTCACGGCCACCCCACAGATCGAGGCCGAGGTCAATCTGTTCAAATGGATGAAACTCAATATAGGGGCGGGTTATCGCTGGGTGGCCAACAACTCGCTGGGTGGCAACACGACCAGCAGCCCAGTTTTCTCGGGCACGCTCATGTTTGGCTGGTTCAAGTAACCCATTGACCGGTAGTTAAAATAACCTGTTTCTCCCCAATGGTCAATCTACTTTATTCCTTTTTTGTCCAAATTTTTAAAAACAATGAAAAAGCTCCTCCTAATCTCTTTTGTTATATTGATTTCCCAATTGCTCCAAGGTTGTGTTTTTATTGATGACGTGGGCAATGGCATTTTTGGCAGTGTGTCGGGCAGTGGCCGGGTAATTTCGGAACGCCGCACCGTCGGGTCTTTTGATCGGGTGAGCGTGCTGGGCTCCAACAATGTGAGCTTGGTGCAGGGCAATGAGGTGTCGGTCGATGTGAATGCTTACGAGAACTTGCTGCCCTATCTGGAAACCTACGTGGAAGCCGGTACGCTCTATGTCCGTTATCGGCCCAATACCAATGTTCGCAACGACAATTCGCTGATCCGGATTCGGGTGCCCTCGCTCGCGGGGATCAGCGTCTCGGGCAGTGGCAACATCATCACCGAAACCGCTTTCAATTTTGACCGACTAGAGGCAGTGATCAGTGGTTCGGGCAACAT
>Ga0105045_10001034_pt1 | contig 22110 bp, 22 predicted proteins | sample MAT02_FD_78089 | JGI IMG/M metagenome (GOLD analysis project Ga0105045, IMG submission 78089) | Freshwater microbial communities from Lake Fryxell liftoff mats and glacier meltwater in Antarctica - MAT-02 (megahit assembly) | ecosystem: Environmental > Aquatic > Freshwater > Ice > Liftoff... | reverse complement strand
AGCGGTTGTTTAATTCGTTAGCGACCGATAGCCAGATCAATAGTCATATTTCTGTTGCGATTTTGATCCGTATTTATCAATAATTGCTTGATCATGTTCATGTGAGAAAATGTAAGCATGTGGCCTGCTTTCGGAATGGTGATGTACTGAGACTTGGGACTGGGAATATTCTGTTTGGCAAATTCGAGGTTTATCGGGTCACCAATCCAGTCGTCACCTCCCTGAATGACCACCACGGGCATGGTGAGTTGTTGCCAGACAGAACGCATTTTGCGCAATTCGTCCGAATGTACGTACTTTTCGGCGGTAGCCGTATTGAATTCCTTCGGCAGAAAAAGCTGAACTAATCGATTGCGTCCGTACTTTGAAAACCAATAAAATTTTTCGTTGTCGGGATCGATAACCGGAGAAACCATAACGAGCTGCTTAACTTTTTCGGGAACTAGTGAAGCCATCACAGCGGCAATGGGCGCTCCGTAGGAACGGCCTAGGATGATGGCGGGTTCTTTGGACTTATTCATTGCGAGCACGCTAAGCAGGCACAGGGCCTGCATCCTGATGGAACCCACTGGTTTCCTTTTTTTTAGCCACGAACTTCCGTATCCCGGCCTGTCCACCGAAACGATGTGAAACTTTTTTTGCAGCAAAGTGTCATCCAGCATATTCATGTACCCCCACCAAGCACCGGGTGCCCCATGAATCAGCAGTAGAAGCGGTAAGGTGTCAGCCCCGGTACTCGCAATCTGGATGCAGAGGGTGTCATTTCTGACGTATTCCAATCGTGGTTTTTTGAAGTTGGCATAATGCTTGCGTACGTCGCGGGATGTGGTTCGGTACCTGGCAAAGCAACCGGAAAGGAATAGGCTGCAGATTAGGAGGTAAATTAAGTATTTTAAATTCATGTGGTTCAGGAAGCACAGGGTTGGTGGTAATACCCCTGACACGTATAGGTAAGGGAAGGGCAGTGGGTTTCTCCTCAATATTACAAGAATTGTTCCATTAGTTTTGCATAATAATATTTTCACGATAAAATGTTTTCTTGAATTAGTATGTTTGGCAATAAAGCACTCCATTTTTGCACAGTTTCAAATTGTTCCATTTCATGAACCAGAATCAGAAGCAAGATTTTTTTGACAGACTATCCCAGCAGAACAATCAATACCGATACCGCCTTCCTTCCCGCCATGATGCTGGCCGATTCCTTCACCGGCTGATTGACTTCATGTTTCCGATCTGCCAGGATTGCCAAGAATTCGAGAACCAGCGGGATACTTCCGATATTTTTGGGGAAATTAAGCAACAGCTAGACTGCCTGTTACGCCCATTGGCGCAGAAACTCGGAGCGGATCCTGTCGAATTCACCGATAGTTTTTTCACGGGACTGCCGGAGGTATATGAGCTATTGCTCCGCGATGCCCAAGAAATCACTGAGAACGATCCGGCCTCGGTGGGCATCGAGGAAGTGATCGCGGTTTATCCCGGTTTTATGGCCATTGCCACCTACCGTATCGCGCATCTGCTGGAAAAATGTGGGGTGCCACTTCTGCCCAGGATGTTCACAGAATATGCCCATAGCATGACAGGAATCGATATTCACCCGAAAGCCGTCATTGGTCATTCTTTTTTCATAGACCACGGGACGGGGGTGGTTATCGGTGAGACTACCGAAATCGGAAATCATGTTATGATTTACCAAGGGGTGACGCTGGGGGCCACGCACGTGGCGAAGTCACTTGCCAGCCAAAAACGTCATCCGACCATAGAAGATCGGGTGGTGATTTATGCCAACGCTACCATTTTGGGGGGTAAAACCGTGATAGGCCACGGTACAGTTGTGGGCGGCAATGCTTGGATAACTCATAGTGTACCTCCCTACTCCCAAGTTTTTAACCAAAGTGAAGTGGAGATAAAACCCCAACCTGCCTAGATGAACCAGCAGCTAAAGCCTACATTATACTGCGGATGAACCTTCGTACTCCTTCAACGTAAAGCGACTCCAACTTAGGGATGTCCTGCTTGGCCTGGGTAGTCATGGTGATAGAAATAAAGCCGTAAGTCAAGCACCACCATTCGTAATAAGTCATACTGACTTTTTCCCCGGCTTTGGGGCGAAGCCGGGCGATCATTTCCCACACTGGGTTCCCAGTCAGATCCATCTCTTGCAGATAAGCCTTTTTAGATTGCACAAAAGCCCCCTCCTGATTAAACATGACCTGAAAAACTTCCGGCTGTCCAACGGAAAAGTTCCAGATCGACTGCGCTACCTCTACCAATTGCTTTTCGGGATCGCGGTAAATTTCTTTAATGCGTTCAAACTCCCCCCTCAACTCATTGAATCCATTAATACGAATGGTTTCGAGTAACTTATCTTTACTATTGAAGTATTCGTAGATTATTGGGGGGCTGTATTCTATCAGGTCGGCGATTTTGCGGATGGACACCCCTTGCCAACCTTCTTCCCTGGCAATGTCCCTGGCGGTCTTGAGAATGTCGTTGCGAACTTGTTTTTTGAGGCGTTCCCGGCGTTCTACGATTCCCATATGACTCCCAAAATTAGGATTATGAATGGATTAGAGTATTTGTCCCTAAATATAAGTCATGTCTCAGGTTTTCCAAACGTCGTTAGAAAAAAAACCATGAGTATTTATCTAGCGGCAAACACTCATGGTTCCTGTTTTTGCGCAAAAGACCTATTCCGACTTACATGCCTATAAATTGGTTAGCACCTCCTTTACCTTGTCGAAGTTGGGTAATTTACTGGCATCTTCCAAAACTTCCGCGTACTGAACAGTACCTTCCTTGTCCACCAAGAAGGCCGCCCGCTTGGACACCCCCTTCAAACCCAGCGCGAATTCCTCGTAAAAGGCCCCATACTCGGGTGATATCTCTTTGTTGAAATCCGATAGAAGATCGAAATTGTATTCCTGTTCTTCCTTGAATTTAGCCAGCGTGAAAGGCGAATCTACGGAAATCCCTAGCACCTCTGCGCCCAAATCTTTGTAACTGGCCAGATCATCACGCATTGTGCATAGTTGCTCCGTGCATGTTCCGGTGAAGGCCATTGGGAAAAAATGTATCACGACATTTTTTCCTTTGAAGTCTTCCAGTGAAACCTGTCTCTTTTCGGAGTTATACAGAGTAAAATTGGGGGCTTTTTTTCCTTTTTCGAGCATCATGTCGTTTTTTCCGTTTGGAGTTAAATTTGAATTGAAAAACTATTAGAATCATTCCTAGTACCCACAAAGGAAAGTTTTATCGTCAGAATAAAAAACAAAAAATGAACAATTATTGGGGCATCGACTTGGGGGGGACAAAAATTGAGGGGGTAATTCTGGCTGAACCATCCCCCAACTCTGTAATCTACCGCCACCGTATAGACACCGAAGCCCAGCGGGGCTATCGACATATCGTCAGTAGAATCGTCGAGCTGGTTCGGCTAATGCAGAAAGAGACGGGTCTGAAGCCTGACAAACTGGGCATCGGCACTCCGGGCACCGTCGATCCTGCTACGCGGCTGATGAAAAACTGCAACACCACCTGTCTCAACGGCCAGCCTCTGTGGGACGATCTGCAACAAGCTCTCGAGTTGCCCCTTTTGATTGCCAATGACGCCAACTGTTTTGCCTTAGCCGAGGCTCAGATGGGCGTCGTGCAGGATGTAGTTCCCAATTACCGCCTGGTCTTCGGCATTATTATGGGAACTGGCGTAGGGGGCGGGATTGTCATCCGTGGGAACGACGGGAAGGCATTTGTCCTCAACGGCCTGCAGGGCGTAGGGGGCGAATGGGGCCATAATGTATTGGAGGAGAACGGCTATCCCTGTTACTGCGGCAAAAGCGGCTGTGTAGAACAGGTTCTCTCGGGCCCTGCCCTCCAACGCTTTTATCAAGATCAAAGCGGCGAGGCCCTCAGACTCCCGGAGATTCTGGAAAGATACAAGGCAGGAACCGATCCGCACGCCGAGGCGACGATCGAAAGACTTCTGGAAAAGTTCGGCCGGGGCCTGACCACCCTCACGAATGTACTCGATCCCGACGCGATAGTGATCGGAGGAGGGGTCGGGAACATTGATTTGCTATACAGCGAAGGCCCCAAACGAGCCGAAAAATATGTCTTTAACCCCACTTTCACCACCCCCATCCTTCGTCCCAAGTTAGGCGATTCGGCGGGTGTCTTTGGAGCGGCTATGCTAACCATGTAGGCGAATGCCCATCAGAGATCGGCACGATTCAACCTTTCTCAAAAAGACTTGGCGTTCGATGCACTACGCGCTCCGTAAGGCGGTAGTTGGCTTCCTGCGCCCGCACTTTTTTACCTTCCGATGGAACGGGATGATTGTTTTGGTAGATATCCAGTTTGACGGTTTTCTGATTGTCGGCCAAATAGTTACGCAGTGTCTGCAACAGTTGCGACCGCAGATAGTCGTCCAGGACTGGAAATCCCACGTCGATGCGACGATGGAGGTTGCGGAAAGTCCAGTCACCGGAGGACAGGAAAATATCCTCCCTGCCCCGATTGTAGAAATAAAATATCCGCGAATTCTCCACGTAGCGATCCACCAGCCTGGTTACCGTGATGTTATCGCTGACGGTAGGCAGTTCGGGAATCAGGCAGCAGCAATCGTTGACAATTATCTGGATGGCAACCCCCGCCTGACCCGCCTGGTAGAGCTTCGCGATCATCGATTGATCCTGCAGCTGGTTGATTTTCACAGTCACGGCAGCCTTAAGCCCGGCTCGACTGTTTTTGACCTCACGGTCAATCATTTCAATGATTTTCTTATTCATATTGAATTGAGAAACCATCAGATAGTTAAAAGGCAAGAACTTGAATTTCTTAGGTTCGTCCCTGGTGACAAGGTACCCGAAGAGTAGCTCGAGTTCATTGGTGATTTCGCGATGACTGGTCAGAAGTGCATGATCCACAAATTCACGGGAGGTCATGCGGTAGAAACCGCCGGTACCGAGATAGGCGTATCGGTCCCATCCCCTTCTCACCTTGCGCTTGATGAGGGCTATTTTTGCGTGGACTTTCAGGCCGGGTAAACTGAAGACAATCTTCACGCCCGCATCTTTCATTTTCCTGGCCCAGTGAATATTCTCCTGAATATCGAACTTAGTGTTCAACTCCACGAAGGCCACGACTCGCTTGCCATTCCTGGCTGCGCTGATGAGCGAATTCACCAAAAATGAGTGCGCGTGAATTTTGTACAATGAAACGTAGATTTCCCGCACAAAGGGATCGACTGCCGACTCGTTGAATAGACGAACCACCGGGTCGATGGAATGGTAAGGCAGGTTCAGAAGTTGGTCGCTGCGATTAAGGGCGTCGAATATCGACTCGCCCGCTCTCAGCTCTGCGTGGGGTACCGGTTTCTGTATCGCGTATTCGAGCTTGGCCCCGACTGCCGGAAACAATTTGAAATCCTGGTAATAAAGATACCTCCCCCTTTCGTAAAACTCAGCCGCCGGGATTCCCAACCGGTCCGAAAGGTAAGATTTCATGTTATCGGGCATGCCCATCTCGCAAAAATACTGATGGGGCGGAAGGTAGTTCTTCTTCTCAAGTTGGCGGGTGACGCGTTGGACGATCGCTTCCGGAAAGTCGTCATCGAAGGCGAGCTCAGATTCCCGCTCCACCCGAAGGGCGAAGCAATCCTGCACCTCGTAGCCGGGGAACAGCACTTTCAGGTTGGCATGGACAATATCGTCCAGGAAAGCCACGTACCGCTGGCCGCCCAATCCAGGCATTTCCACGAACCGCCCTACTTCTCCGACCGGGATGTTCACGTAGGCGAACCAGGGCCCGCCGGAATCGGCCCGCCGCTGGAGACGCAATACGAAATAAAGCGAATCGGGTTCAAAAAAGGTGATTTTCGCGTTCCGACGGCCTTCCAGGAACACCGGCTGAAGATGACGAAACACTTTTTCGATAAAGAAAACATCGATGAAATCCTGGTGTTCCGGTCGGAATGGCTCTTTGAAGTACAAATGCAGTTCTTGTTGCCGAAGGGCGGGTATAACACCGCCGAGGAGGATTTGGTCGAATCCAGTAAGCTGATTCTCGACCGTTTCCAGGATATGCTCCAGCAACGTGTCGGGATAAAGGTTGAGCTTCTCCAAAACATCCTTGCTGACGTGCCGCATGGCGTGTACCAACGGGATTCTGCTTCGGAAGAATTCGTCGATCTGATGGGAATAATGGGCAAGGTGCCGCAAACGCTCGGCGGGCGGCACAGACTCATCCCCCGCTTCCTGCAGCAGGCGATAATTGTAGGACAGCCAACTCAGGTTGGTGTCGAAGTAAGGGTGCGAGACATCAATCATTTAACGCCCCCAGGTTGCGGGCGACTTGCGCCAGTGATTCAAATTTTCCACTTGCTCCTCACGGATGTGGCCTTCGGCCAATGCAACCTCAATCAGATGGTTATAGTCGCTCAACACGGCCAATTCTACGGATTGATCAACAAAATTCTGATCAGCCACCCCAAAACCATAGGTGAAAATAGCGACCATGCCTGCAACCTCTATTTCGGCCTGCCGCAGGGCTTCCACCACTTTGAGCGAACTGCCACCCGTCGACACCAGGTCTTCCACTAGCACGACTTTCTGGTCTTTTTCGAGTCTTCCCTCAATTTGGTTTCCCATCCCGTGCTTTTTGGGTTCAGGGCGCACGTAGGCGAATGGCAATGCCAACAAATCAGCGATTAAAGCCCCCTGGGCAATGCCTGCCGTGGCTACTCCCGCGATAGCCTGCACCTCGGGAAAGCGGTTTTTGACCAAAGCGGCAAGTTGTTCCTTGATGTAGGTACGAGCGGAGGGATACGAAAGAGCCAGGCGGTTGTCGCAATAAATAGGCGACAGCCACCCCGAACTCCACTGAAAGGGCTGCTGGGGACTGAGTTTGATGGCTTTGGCTTCCAGCAATAGCGCGGCTACGCGTCGGGCGATGGTAGGGTCGGTGGGTTTCATTTATTCTTGGGGTTCGATGATTTCGTTTTGAGTTACCAGTATTTTGTCAATGCGGCTCCTGTCCATATCGATTATTTCAAAGTCGAATTCCTTCCAGCGGAACTTCTCGCCCGTCTCGGGGATGTCCTCGAGTACGTGCAGGGCAAATCCCCCCAGGGTGTTGAAGCCGACCAGTTCCTTCCGCTCGGAGTCGTTGACGGTTAGCGCAAAATATTGAATGAAATCGTCGAACGGCAGCTGGGCGTCAATGAGGAAAGTGCCATCCTCCCGCTCAATGATCTCCGCTTCAAATTCGTCCATTTCCGAAATATCCCCGACCAGCGCATCCATGATGTCATGCATGGTGATCGCCCCCATCAGCCCGCCGTATTCGTCCACAATCAGGCCGAAAAACACGCGATGCTCCTTGAATTTTTCCAGCGCCTGGTAGGCTCGGTTGCTTTCTGGCAGGTAAAGCGGCTCCCTTTTCAAAGCCTGCAAACCCGCCAGCCGCTCGTCCACGTCCGCCCCGATCAGGTCTTTGATATAAACGAGTCCCAGCACGTTATCGACAGTCCCCTTGCAGAGCGGGTAAATCGCGTGCTTGCTTTCAAAAATTTTGGCCTTATTCTCCTCGACGCTGTCCTCCAAATCAAGCCACACGATTTCCTGGCGATTGGTCATGAGCGACGTAACGCGACGGTCGCCCAACTGAAAGACATTGTGGACAATCTCTTGTTCGATTTCCTCGAAAATGCCCCCCGAAGTCCCTTCCTGAATCAGGCTTTTTATTTCCTCCTCCGTGACGGAGCTTTCGGTTTGCTTTATATTCAAAAGCCTAATAATCAAGTCACTGGCGAAGCTAAGCAAAATGATGAACGGCGCCGTAATTCTGGAAAGGACGTTCATGGGCTTGGCTACCATTTTGGCGATGCCTTCGGGGTTGGAAAGACCGATCCGCTTGGGAACTAGCTCACCCAGCACGAGGGACAGGAAGGTGATCAGCAAAACCACCAGCCCGACGGCGATGCTGTGCTTGTAGGGGGCGATTAAAGGAATTTGTCCCAGGAAAGCCTCCCAATCAGAGGTGATCTTGTCGCCACTGTACACGCCGGTTAAAATCCCGATGAGGGTGATGCCGATTTGGACGGTCGAGAGAAAGCGATTGGGCGAGTTGGCCAGGGCCAGCGCTGCTTTGGCCTTTTTGTCGCCATTGCGGGCGAAGGCCTCCAACCGGGACTTGCGGGAAGAAACCAGGGCGATTTCGGACATGGAAAAAACCCCGTTAAGCAGCACCAGCAACAGTATTATCAGAAGTTCCAAGGAAGATTCAATTGATTGAGACACAAATTTATCAATAATACCTGCCCACCAAGAAAACTTCTTGCCTAATTTTGGCAAATTCACCGATTCCGTTTTTCCATGATCCTATTTTTGAACGACCGCCCCATCCACATCCTACATCCAAGTGAGCTGGAAGCGGCAGAAGCCATTCCCTACGACCATATTGTGGACTTAAGACTCTCGAAGTTCAGGACTGCAGATTTTAGGGGGGACGTGCTGCTACTAAACGCCACCCCTACTCTTGCCTTGAAGGTGGTTAACCTCCTGGACAGGCACCCCGAGGATTTGCTTTCGGTGACGATAGCAGGCGATAACAAAAAGGAAATAAAGGAAAAAGTCAAGCAAAACTTCAAAATCATTAACGCCGCAGGCGGAGTGGTTATCAAAAACAGTCAGTGGCTGCTTATGTACCGCCGTAAAAAGTGGGATTTGCCTAAGGGCAAACTCGATCGGGGAGAAAGCACCCGCAAAGCCGCCGTTCGGGAGATTGAAGAGGAAACGGGTGTGAAAGCCAAAATCAAGGGCAAGATATGCACGACCTGGCACACTTACACCATGCAGAATTGCCGTATCCTGAAAAAGACCAAGTGGTACCTTTTGGAGTGCCAGAGCGACGCAGCCATGCAACCTCAGGCCGAGGAAGACATCGAACGCCTCGAATGGCTGGCTTATTCCGACGTTCAGAACGTCTTGGCGAACTCCTTCAGTTCTATTCGCTATGTGACGGATCAGTTACACAGGATGCAGGAAAACACGAAACAAAGCGGCGTTCGTCCTTGATTACGGAAGATATTCGATTAGCTTCCGACCAAGCCTGTTTCTCTGGCACAGTTTTGTTACTCATGCTTGAATATTAAACATTTTAAAGAAATAATGGCCAATTTCAAAGAAATTTTGGATTCCGAACAACCCGTTTTGGTAGATTTCTTCGCCGAGTGGTGCGGCCCCTGCAAAATGATGAAACCCGTGCTGGAAGAAGTTGCCAAAAAGCTCGAGGGTAAAGCCAGAATCCTAAAAGTGGATGTGGATAAGAACAAAAAGGCAGCCGCCCAATACAAGATCCAAGGCGTCCCCACCCTTATTCTGTTTCAAAGTGGAAAAATAAAATGGCGTCAGTCGGGCTACATAGACGCAAAGAAGTTGAACAGTATTCTGGAAAAATTTGTTGAATAGTTTACAAAAATCACTTTAAGAACCTGTCAACTATCTTATTAATATAATGGGTAAGCCATATAGCATCGCCACAAATACTTGTCCGAAATGTAACGTGGGATCGTTTTTCAAGACGGGCAATCCTTATGATCTGAAAAATTTCGACAAAACAAATGCCAGCTGCTCCTACTGCGGTGAGTCCTTTATACGCGAGCCCGGCTTTTACATTGGTGCGATGTACATCAGTTACGCGCTAACCGTCGCCATGACGGTTACGGCCTTCGTGGGTTTTGTCATAATCTTCAATTTTGAAATCGAGTACGTGCTGGCCGGGCTGATTCTTGCCATCATCTTGCTGCTCCCGATACTCTTTCGCACTGCCCGGATTATCTGGATCAATATTTTCGTGAATTACGCTCCCGAAAAAGGCGAAATGGCTCGGCAGATGAAATCCGTAGAAAAAGCGGTCTAGTTATTGACGTTTTCCAACAGGTCGTATGGCAAGAAATCATCCACGTTTTGCCCGTATCGGTGCAAATCGCGAATGATGCTCGAACTGATCGGGGCCAAGTGCGGCGAGGTAATGAGAAATATCGTCTCAATGTCCTCATAAACGAAGCGGTTTACCTGCGAGATTCCATTTTCATATTCGAAATCTGTCGTATTTCGCAATCCACGCAACAGAAATCGCGCCCCCAATTCACGGGCGACCCGAGCCGTCAAATCGTCGTACGCAATCACCTTGACTCGCTCTTGCCCTGAAAAGCAACTTTCAATGTAATGCTTCATAGTTTCGAGCGGAAAGTAGCGCCGTTTATTGACATTATTGCCAATACCAATGATTACCTGATCGAACAGCGCGAGCGAACGCAGCACGATGTCCTCGTGCCCTTTGGTGAATGGGTCGAACGAACCAGGAAAGAGTGCGATTCTCATTGAATTAGTAATTGAAAGTTGACTATTGCTGACTGGAATTAGCTAACGCTCTGCACGAAAAACCCTTCCCAAAAAACAGCTAAGACTGAACGAGAAAGGTGTTGAGCAGCGCAAAGTACCGGTGTTCGGGAATGTCTTCGAAGCCCTCGGTGTAACGGAGGGTGGTTGGTTTTTTGCCGAACCGGAGCGAGGGCAGAAATTTGGCCAATTCAGTGTAAACGTCTGAGTAAGGGGTAATTTCACCGTACAATTTCACTTTTACCTCGTCGGGAAGTATCTCCAATTGATTCATGCTGAAAAGAACCAAATAGGTCAATTCTAGCGAATTTTGGTAAGGGAATCGGTTACAGAATAGTAGCTTGGTATCATCGGAATAAATCAGGGTAAAGTGATCCTCTTCCATGTGAATGGTAAGAAGCTTATTTTCCCCATACTCACTGTGACTTACCACTGCACCAATCACCATCGGGCTTGTCAGATGATAGAATTCGATTGGCTGTAGCGGGAAAAGCCCCAACAGCCAATCAGACCAGTGACTGGGAATGGTGAAGATGGTTTGGGCATTGATATAGGGAGCCAAGTGAGAAAGCACCCGATCCTTTGGCAAAGCCTGGTGGCCGGTGGCCATTTGTAGATAATCACTCGCGTACTCCCGCCGGTACAAAGAGACGGGTACCATCGTAAAATCGTGGGTATTGACCGCCACCCTAACGTCTTTCCATTGATCAGACAACAGGTATGGGTGCTGCTGGGCAATCGTCTTGAGTTTTTCCAGATACGCCTCCTCATTCAGGAAAGTGTCGAAAGCATAGTCCTCGAGCCACTGGCAGCGCATTGAGTTGCCCTGAACGAAACAAAACCTGAACCTCGATTCGTCGATTTCGATACAAAGCGTGCATTGCGCAATGCTCTTTGCGTCAAAATCAGGGTCGGCGACCATGACGGTCGGTAAAACAGACTTTTCCACCGTTTCGGACATTGGCAAATCAGCATTCATAGTTCGACCCTCTGGATCATTCAATTTGATAAATAGCCTTGCAAAGCAAAAACATCATCCAAACTGTCGCAATACTGAAAAAGTCGGTGTACCTCTTCCAAAGGGTGGGATTTTATTTGCTCGAGTGTCATCAGTTCGACTTCGGTGATGATCTGCGTGCCTTCCTCCATCTCGGGGTCATACCCCAGCTTAATCTCTCCACCCACAATGTTGACTTGGAAAAACAACTCCATCGCATGGAGAGGCGGCTGCATGAATTCATTCACGAATAGCAGGTTGCCCACTTCCACGTCCAGTCCGGTTTCCTCCAAAAACTCCCTGACCAGCGCTTGATGGGCTTTTTCGCCGAATTGAATACCTCCCCCGGGCGGACACCAGAACGTATCGGTGACGCCAATCCCCCGATGCCTGACCATGAGTATTTTACCCTGAATGACACTTATTCCACAGACCCGCGTCCGCAACCGATTACCGTACAGCCGAAGCACCTCTTCCCTTGCCTTGTCCACTTTTGATTTGGTAGTTTGGCCGCAAAGATAGACAAGTCTAGCGCAAAGAGAGCCGCCCGTTTAGTATGGATTCCCCGTAATGTAGCTTTCCAAGGAGTGAATGTGGGCGCGCTGCTCCCGGATAATCATGGTGACGATGTCGTTAATCGAGATGATGCCCACCAACTCCCCATTCCTGGTCACGGGCAAATGGCGGATGTGCTTGTCGGACATGATTTCCATGCACTCCTGCAATTTTTGTTCGGTCTCGACGGTGATCACTTTGCTGGTCATCACCTCCTTGATAAGGGTGTTCTTGGACGCCCGACCGCGCAGGATTCCCTTGCGGGCGTAGTCGCGTTCCGAGAATATACCCACCATTTGACCGCTTTCCATCACCAGAACCGCCCCGATGTTCTTTTCTTCCATAATTTCCAGCGCGTCGTAAACGGTCTGCTCCGGGCCTACTGAAAATATGTTATCGATTTTCTTGCCCGCCAGGATTTGGTGTACTTGCATAATTCGTCAGGTTGAAGGTCAGGTAAGTTTCTTGGGAACTAATATAGAGGTAAGATTTCATTAAGTCCACATTTCCGGGATTATACCGTTAATTTAGGACCAAATTTCATTTCTTGCCGCTTTAAGCTACTCATGTCCACGACCGACGACCTCCTGCCCTCCATCCAGCTCGCGAAGCGCTTCCCCTTCAAACCTACGGTCAGCCAGGCCCGTTTTTTTGAAAAAATGAACGGCTTTCTGGTCGAGGAGGAAGGTTTGGAGCGCTACCGCGACGCTTTCGTGCTGAAAGGCTACGCGGGAACGGGCAAGACGACGATCATCAGTGCCCTTATCAAGTCGGCTCGTAGTTTTGGCATTAAAGCCGTGTTGCTGGCTCCCACCGGCAGGGCGGCTAAGGTGATGTCGAGCTATTCCAAGCGCAAGGCACTCACAATTCACAAGAAAATATACCGCCAGACCTCCGATCCTTACTCGGGCGCTCTCGCGTTCGAGCGGCAAGACAACTACCACGAGGATACGCTGTTTATTGTGGACGAGGCCTCCATGATCAGCGACGACTCCGACTTTGGCAACCGCAGTCTGCTGGCCGATTTGGTGGATTACATTTATTCCAATCCTGGCAACAAGCTCATGCTCGTGGGCGACATCGCGCAGTTGCCACCCGTGCGCAAGGAAATCAGCCCGGCCCTGGACAAAAGCTATCTGGAAAAAAACTACCACCTCTCGGTGTCGGAGGAAGAACTTACCGAGGTGATGCGGCAGGGCGAGGAGTCGGGGATTTTATCGAACGCCACCGGGCTCCGCGACCAGTTGGCGGCTACGGAACCAGCGATCAAAATCGCAACTAAAAACTTCACCGACATTTTCCGCATGACGGGCGAAAAGCTGGAAGACGGCTTGCGCTACGCCTACGACAAGTACGGGGTAGAGAACACGATCATTATCACACGCTCTAACAAGGCGGCAGTAAGTTATAATCAATACGTCCGCCGAACCATCAATTTCAGCGAGGACGAACTTGACGCGGGCGATCGACTGATGGTAGTGCGGAACAACTACACGCTACTAGACGAGGACTCGCCCGGGGGCTTCATCGCCAACGGCGACTTTGTGGAACTGCTCAAACTCAAGCGCACCGAGCAGATACACGGCCTGCGCTTCGCCGACGCTACGCTGCGCCTTACCGACTACGACGATCAGCCGGAATTCGAGGCCAAAATTATGCTCGACACGCTGCATTCCTCCTCCCCCGCCCTCACGCAGGAAGAGAACAAGATGCTGTACGAGAGCGTGATGCAGGATTATTTTTTTATAAAATCAAAAAAAGAACGCGCCGAAGCCCTTCGCAAAGACCCGTACCTGAATGCGCTGCAAATCAAATTCGCCTACGCCCTCACCTGCCACAAATCGCAGGGCGGGCAATGGAGCGCGGTGTTTGTGGATCAAGGATTTCTGCCCCAGGATCAGGTCAATAGCGAGTTCATCCGCTGGCTCTACACCGCCATGACCCGCGCCACAGACGAGCTATTCCTGATGAACTTTCACGCCCACTTCTTTGCGTGATTCCTTGGGTTTGCGCTGCGTTTTTTTTTCAAAGAGCCCTAAAAAGTCCGGACTTTCGGTTCGCATCCACTTATCCCAGAAAGTAAAGTACAGCCCGTAGTTGAAGCGAAACTGCGAATGGTGCAGGCTGTGGTGCGTGGCTCCTATCAACCAGCGGCCAAACCAGTGGCGGTGAAAATCACGCGGGTAGAGTTCCGTATTCAGGTGGTTGACCGCGCTGGTAACAGTCATGACCATTAACAAGATGCCGATGGCATAGGCGTGCAGGGGCAACAAGAAAGCCATTGCCGGGATAAAAACCGCCTGTAAAGCGCTCTCGATGGGATGGAAAGAGAAGGAAGTCCAAGCGGAGGTCGTGATGCTGTCGTGGTGGACTTTGTGGACGAGCTTGTAAATCTCCGGAAAGTGCATCCAGCGGTGCAGCCAGTAGTAGTAGGTTTCGTGTAAAAACAAGACGAGCAGAATGCTGACCGGAAACCAAGCCAGCGGATAAGTGGCCCAGTCCAGGTAGATCCGGGTATAGCCCTTCTGCCAGGCCACGAGCATCAGCCCGCCCGCCAGCGCGAATAGCAGCGATGTTATTAGCGACCAGCCGACCTCGACCCAGTCCTGCCGCGAGCGGCGCCGGCGGGTTTGCACCTCGCGGTGGGCCAGTTTGTGTTTAAAAGCACCTTTTATCAAGATATTGAAAAGCAAGGCCATACCAACATATCTACCGAATATTCCCAAAAAAATGAATAGCGTGGTTAACAGGAAAGTCTGCGCTGAGGTAAAGTCGAATGTAGGGTTCATAATTGGTATATCAATCGGCTTTTATCGTCAAATATCTGTTTGTTCCACCCCGCAATTTTGAGGAAAGCACTCGAACCAGTACCTTCTCAATCGCCCGTACCTTTTCTAGCCTTAGTTGAAAATTGTAGGGTTCGCTGACGGCCCGGTTTTCCTTAAAATTAAAAGCAAGCGTATCGCTGGTTGCCCGTTCGTCAGAATAAAGAACCGTTACTTCCAGCAAAAGGCTGTCCTGATAAAGGCAGGCGGGGTTAGTCGGCTTTTGCACTGTAAACGAAACGGTTAACAGGTTATTAGTCAAGTTGAAAGATCCCTGTTTCAGATCAATCAAACCAATGGAGGTCAATGCTTCGAGTCGCGTCACATTTTCAACGCTTCGACTTCGGCTCCCCACAGCAACGCCGTCAAGTCGCTGGTTGACGTAGGCCACATCCCGGTTGCACACCAGCGTATCGAGACGCCAAATACCGTATTGATTGGCTCGGTCGTCGATGTTCAGGGCTGGAATGTAATAGTCCAAATCAGTGTAAAAATTAAGTAGCGAAGTCGTTTTATAATTATTGGAGACAATCAGGTCTTTGCCGACTAACGCTTGAACATTTTCTGCCAAGGCTCGGCTACCGTGAAAATCCCAGACTCGATCTTTCTTTATGACAACCAAAGGGTGTATCAAATGCACTTTCAGTAGAAGTAAAATCCCCGCAAAAACCCAAGCCAATTTGCGATAGGTGGGAAACCAAGGGGCGGTTTCAACCCCTCGATAACCCAAATAGACCAGTGGGAAAATGCAGAAAATAGTCCAATTGGGTTCGATATGCTGGCCTTTGAAGGTGACTAGGAAAAAGAAGACCAGCGTCCCGTACAAATTCCACTGCAAGGATTTTTCCCAAAGACTGCTTGCTTGGTAGCGAAACGAAGCCACCAGCAGGGCTACCGAAACTAATCCGCCATGGTAGGGAATATTTCCAAATACATACTCTAAGGTCTGCCCGATTTTATAGGAAGAGCCGCGGTCAACCAAATGGTACTGCAACGACGGGAAATCGTGGCTGATCTGCCACCAAATGTGAGGAATAAAAAGACCAATCCCTACTATTCCGGCCAAATAGAAACGATAATTTAAAAGTAATTTAGGGTGGCTAAGAACCACGAACAAGATAACCAATACGCCGTGGTACTTACAATAAAGCATCAACGCAGCTGTCAGGCCAAGCAATGCCCAATTGTGCCATTTATCATCGCGAAGAAATTCCCGATAGGCTAGGATAAAAAGTATTGCAAAGAAGAAAAACGGCGTATCGGGCAAAGCCACGAATCCGGACAGATGAAACGTAAGAAAAGAAAATAATGTCAAACAAAAGATGAGTATATTCTTAGGTCTTACAACCAGGTAAATAATGGCCAAAACCCCCGACATCAATAAGGTATTCAAAAGTCGTACCGCCAATTCGGTTTTTCCCAGAAAGCTACCCAACCAAATCATCACGGCTACACCCGGCGGGTGGTCAAAGTAACCCCAAGCCGGGAACTGGCTGTACATCCAGTAATATGCCTCGTCGAAATACAGTTCAGTATGCGTAGCCGTGAAAAGACTTTGTAAAAGCCAAAATCCGACGAAGAGCCAAAAAACACTTTGGCTTCTACGGGTCGGGTTTGAAATTTTGTTATTCATGTTTCCGCCGTTCATTATTCCAAAGCCGCTGCCCTTCGGAGTCGATCGTTTATGGCGCGGCCCAAATCTATTTCTGGTAAAAGTTCGGCTCGGATTTCCCGGACCGGACTAGCGTCTAATTTTCTTAAAAACCCAAAAAGATTCTGTGCGGCCTCATTCAAATCACCATTTTCAGAAAGGTATAGGCAATTGTCATCACCGTCGAGGTCAATGTTTTTTTTAAAAAATAAATAGCCAGTAGCCGGTTCCATTCTTATTTTCATCAACTCCTTATTTTCGTACAGATACAGCGGTTTTCGAGGCGCGTAATGGCTTTTCAGCATACCAGGGGCTAATGGGTAAGAACTGGAATGTAAAGCCGTTTCCACTGGCCCAATAACCACTTCAATATCTTCCAGCCGCAGTCCACCCAAACGCAGCACCTTAGGAACTTCCGAGTCAAAAGAAACAATAGTCGATTCTATTCCCACCCGGCATTTACCGCCATCCAATGTGTAAGAGACTTTATCGCCCAATTGCTGCACAACGTGCTGCGCGGTGGTAGGGCTGATGTAGCCGAAGGGATTGGCGCTCGGGGCAGCCAACGGAAAATCCAATGATTGCAGCAGTTCGAGCGTAAGCGGGTGGCTGGGAACCCGAACCGCCACCATAGGCAGGCCAGCAGTGACAAGGTCGGGGATTATGGGTTTCTTGGACAGCAGCAGGGTCAGCGGGCCCGGCCAGTAGCGCTGGGCCAGCCGTCGTGCTTGATCCGGGATGTCGGTCACGTATTCCACCACCGCTTCCAGCGATTTCACGTGAACGATAAGCGGGTTGAAAGTGGGTCGATTTTTCGCAGCAAAAATGGCAGCAACGGCCTGCGCGTCGAGCGCGTTGGCTGCAAGGCCATAGACCGTTTCGGTTGGAATGGCTACTAACTGGCCTTCGTTCAAAAACAGTCTGGCTTTTTTTACGTTTGAACCTATATCAGACACTCGAATATTATTTTTTGCAAAGATACGGGGTCACTCAGTAGTAAGTAAGCTCTCTGTCCTTATATTTATCGGTCGAAAACAAAACCCAACCTAACCATTTTCAAATGAGTTTTCAAATAAAAGAACCCCCCACTGAATTTGATGTTGTCATTGTCGGCTCGGGCGCGGGCGGCGGTATGGCTGCCTACCAATTGGCTAAGGCCGGGGCGAAAGTCGCTCTGCTCGAAGCGGGCGGCTATTATGATCCCGCCGACCCAAAATACATTACTCAAATGAAATGGCCCTACGAGTCGCCGCGGCGTGGCGCGAGTACGCCATTCCGCAACTTCGGCGATTTCGACGCCGCTTGGGGTGGCTGGGAAATCGCGGGCGAACCCTACACCCGCAAAAAAGGCACCGAGTTCGACTGGTTCCGCTCCCGGATGATGGGCGGCCGCACCAACCACTGGGGCCGCATTTCGCTGCGCTTCGGCCCGGACGACTTCCGCCGCAAAAGCATCGACGGCTTGGGTGAAGACTGGCCCATCGACTACAAAACAGTAGCCCCCTACTACGATCAGGTGGACAAGCTCATTGGAGTTTTTGGCGAGGCCAACGGCCTGCCCAATGATCCCGACAGTATTTTTCTGCCCGCGCCCAAGCCCCGTCTGCACGAATTAATGCTGATGGAATCGGCCAAAAAGTCTAAAGTCCCCATTTTCCCCAACCGGCTTTCCATCCTCACCCAGCCCATCAACAATGACCGGGGCTCTTGCTTCTACTGTAGTCAGTGCAACCGGGGCTGCCAGGCCTACGCCGACTTCTCGGCCTCGTCGGTGCTGGTTATTCCCGCTGTTAAGACTGGCAACGTCACGCTAACCACCAACGCGATGGTTCGCGAAGTACTGACCGACCAAAATACGGGTATGGCGACGGGCGTCTCTTACGTTGATCGCCAAACGCTGACGGAACACGTGATAAAAGGAAAGGTGGTGGTGCTGGCTGCAAGCGCCTGTGAATCCGCCCGATTACTGCTGAATTCCAAATCTGCCCGCCACCCCAACGGCCTGGCTAATTCCAGCGATGTCGTGGGCAAGTACCTGCACGATTCGACGGGTGCCTCACGGGGCGCTTTCGTCCCTCAACTCATGGATCGCAAGCGCTACAACGAAGACGGCGTGGGCGGAGCCCATATTTACTCGCCTTGGTGGCTAGACAATAAGAAACTTGACTTTCCGCGTGGCTACCACATTGAATACGGCGGCGGCATGGGTATGCCCGGCTACGGCTTCGGCTGGGGTATGGAGAACACCAACGGGAAGTATCCCGGCGCTGACGGACAAATGAAGGAAGCGGGTGGATACGGTGCTTCTTTGAAGGATGATTACCGCCGATTCTACGGCGCGTACATAGGCATGTCAGGGCGTGGCGAAGCGGTGGCTTCTGCGGATAACTACTGTGAAATCGACCCCACCACGGTGGACAAGTTCGGAATCCCGGTTTTGCGGTTCAGCTACAAGTGGTCTGACTACGAGATCAAGCAAGCCAAACATATGCAGGACACCTTTGAGCAGATTATTGATTCAATGGGTGGTGTCGCTTCTGGCACCAAGCCGGGTGCTGATAGCAATTACGGTCTGGCCGCACCCGGTCGCATCATCCACGAAGTGGGCACAGTCCGCATGGGAAGCGATCCAAAAACCTCCGCCCTGAACGGCTTCAACCAAGCCCACGATGCCAAAAATGTATTTGTGGTGGATGGTGGTGCTTTTGTATCCCAAGCCGATAAGAACCCAACTTGGACTATTCTGGCTCTGTCGTGGCGGGCATCGGATCATATTATCGACCAAGTCAAGAAGAAAAATATATAAGTGACCTAGGGGGAGCCCCGATGCTATTTGTTTTTCCAGCTTAAAAAACCAAAAAATATGAAACGCAGAGATTCATTAAAAGCCCTCACCCTGAGCTCGTTCGGGGTGGCGGCACTCAATCCACAAGAACTCCTTGCCGAACGGCGCGAGATGGACAAGGTCATGAAGACCCCGCCAGCCGAGGTAGGTTTTGGTCGCACTGATGAAGAGGCCATCCACGACGCCAAACTAATGGCGGAGAAATACTTCACCGATAAAGAACTGGCTACGCTGGCAGTACTTTCGGACATAATTATCCCCAAAGACGGCAAGTCGGGCAGCGCGTCGGAGTCGGGTGTACCGCAGTTCATTGAGTTCATGGTGAAAGACCAGCCCTATTGGCAGACACCCTTCCGGGGTGGGATGCAGTGGCTAGACCGTGAGTCGGCTAAGCGATTTGGCGGCAAAACTTTCACCGCTTTGAGCAAAGAGCAGCGGCTGCAAATCGTGGATGACATTGCCTATCCGGCCAAGGCCAAACCAGAAATGAGCCAAGGCGTGGCGTTTTTTAACAATATGCGCAACTTCACCGCCACCGGATTCTTTTCTAGCAAGATTGGTCTTGAAGATATTGGCTACATGGGCAATCGCCCCAACGTCTGGGAGGGCGTTCCCACCGATATACTAGCGAAGTATAATGTAGGCTATAACAAATAGTAATTCTTTATAAATGAATGAATTCAAGCGGAGATTCTCAAATCTCCGCTTTTTTTATTTATTTTGGCCAAAATCCAAGACAATAAAGCGGATGCGGGGAGGAAGGATTTTCTGGTATTGTGCGCTGAGTCAGCTTTTTATCGGATTCGCCTCGCTTTTTGGTGAGGTGAAAGCGCAATGCCAAGATACGATCCCTCCGAAAGTTCGACTGGTACCCTGCGGCAGCACAACCGTCAAACTGGTTTTTGATAATAAACAGCCCGCAGAATACGACTCGCACTGGATTTCATGGGGCGACGGCAACATCCAGCAACTTTTCCCGCGACTGAAAGCGATCAGCCACACCTTCGCTACCGCTGGATCGCGAAAAATTACGGTCTGGGGAACCAGCACCCCCAACCTCTGCAAGACCAATGAGGTCGTTCTCGATTACAATCCGAACACCACTGCCATTACCAAGTCGGCTATTTCCGAGTTCAAAATGCTGACGAAGAATAGCGGTGAACTTACCGTCCAAAACCCAGCAAACATCGAACTGTTGCTGTACCGCAAGTCGGTTAGCGGCGACTGGGAAAGCACGGGACGGACGGTGTCAAAAGAGGCCCAACTACTGAACGTTTTCATAGATTCGCTGGCAACCGTATGTTTCCGTCTCCAATCCACCGATAGCTGCCTGACCGAAAGCACCAGATCCGAACCGGCCTGTTCGGGGAATTTGAAATTAATCGGCCAAGAAAAATTCAATGAACTTAGCTGGAAAGCATCTTTGTTTTCCCCTGGGGCTAAAATCTTAATTGAAAAAGACGGCAGCCCTTGGCGGGAAGCTACTGCGCAGGGAGAAAGCGGTTCAATAAATGACGAAGACCTGACCTGCGGCCGGGGACACTGTTATCAGCTCAGCATTATCAACGCAAACAGTCGCTTCATTTCCTTACCCGTTTGTGGGCGCACACCGGCTTCTTTCTGCGGGACTAAGGCACCGCTGTTTATTCCCAGTGCTTTCTCGCCCAACGGGGATGGAATTAATGATTTTTTCGAAATTAAGGGTGAAATCGCCGCCGATTACGAGATAACCATATTCAGTGCCTGGGGTACGGTAGTTTTTCACAGCTTAAGCATCACCCGAAGCTGGGACGGAAAACTGGACGGCACTTCCCTCCCACCTGGCTTTTATGCGTATCGGATTAGAATTGGAGCGAAGGATGCCAGTTTTGTCAAGACAGGATCGGTGCTGGTTTTGAAATAAAAAATAGCCCGCTGGAAGTTCTTTCAGCGGGCTATTTTTTATTTCAAAACTCTCAGATTAAGCCAAAACGCCCTCATACAAAGCTTCTCGCTGTGCCTTGACGCCGGCATCTTTAATAAACTCGTCGTAGGTCATCAGCTTATCAATCATTCCTTTGGGCCCAATTTCGATCACGCGGTTGGCGACAGTCTGGATAAACTGGTGGTCGTGGGAATAGAACAATACATTGCCGGGAAATTCCATCAAACCATTGTTCAAAGCGGTAATAGATTCCAAGTCGAGGTGATTGGTAGGATCGTCCATGAGTAGCACATTTGAGCCGGACAGCATCATCCGCGACAACATGCACCGCACTTTTTCACCCCCTGACAATACCCCGGCTTTTTTCAAAGACTCCTCGCCGCTGAATAGCATTCGACCCAGGAAGCCACGAATGAAGCTCTCGTCCTTTTCATCGGAATACTGCCGTAACCAATCCACGAGGTTAAGATCAACGTCAAAAAACTCGTTGGGGTCTTTGGGGAAATAGCTCTTGGTAATCGTCACTCCCCAAGCGAAAGTACCCGAATCGGCTTTGTCTTCACCCATCAAAATATCTAACAAAGTGCTGATCGACTGCATATTCCGACCCACAAAGGCAATTTTATCGTCTTTGTTCACCGCAAAACTTAGGTTCTCGAACAGGTAGCTACCGTCCTCAGCCCGCTTAGTGAGCCCCTCCACGCGCAGCATCTGGTCGCCCACTTCGCGATCGGGTTTGAAAGCCACGTAAGGATACTTGCGGGAAGATGGCTTGATGTCGTCCACGGTGATTTTTTCCAAAAGCTTCTGCCGCGAGGTGGCCTGCTTGGACTTGGAAGCGTTGGCGCTGAAGCGGCGGATGAATTCTTCCAGCTCCTTGCGCTTGTCATCGGCCTTTTTGTTGGAATCCTGT
>Ga0105045_10001033_pt1 | contig 22112 bp, 20 predicted proteins | sample MAT02_FD_78089 | JGI IMG/M metagenome (GOLD analysis project Ga0105045, IMG submission 78089) | Freshwater microbial communities from Lake Fryxell liftoff mats and glacier meltwater in Antarctica - MAT-02 (megahit assembly) | ecosystem: Environmental > Aquatic > Freshwater > Ice > Liftoff... | reverse complement strand
ATGGTCATCACGCCGGCCCTAGCCGACGGAGAACCCATCGAGCTGCCAAAGATGACGGCGGTGGATGCCAAGCCCAAGGACCTGCATCCCATCGACGTCACCCTGGCGTTGAACGGGCGAGTCATAGTGGACGAAAAGGACGTCGAGCCATCCAAGTTGGAAGATCGCCTGCGCGAAATCCACAAGGCCGAGCCCGATCGCAACCTGCTTCTCAACACCGACGAGCGCGTCGAATATCGCAAGGTGCGCACCACCTTCGCACTGCTTCAGAAAATCGGCTTCAAGGGCGTGAGCCTCAAAGTGGTCGAGAAGAAGAAGCTCGGCAAAAAAGAGAGCTGAGGAACCCGACATGGCAATGGCACTCGGTGGCGGAAACAAGAAGGATCCGCCCAAACCCACAGTGAACGTGACGCCGCTCGTCGACGTGACCTTGGTGATGCTCATCATCTTCATGGTGGTCACGCCAATGATGACGAAGAGCTTCTGGCTCAACCTGCCGAAAGAGGAGGAAAAAACCGAAAATACTCCACCTCCACCGCAGAACAACGAGCCCCTGGTCATGACCGTCGACAAGGACGGCACCATCCGCATCAACAAGACCGTGCTGAAGAAGACCGAGATTGCCGAGCGCCTGCCGCGCATGCTGGCAGCAAAGAAGAGCAAGGTGCTCTACTTCGACGCTCACGATCAGGTTGCCTACGGGACTGCAGCCGAAGCCATGGATTTGTCCCGTGCCGCCGGGGCACGCTCCATCGCAATGTTGACCACCCCCGTGATGAAATAGGTCGCGCGCGCCGTCGTGCGCTTGCGACCCGTAAGTCACCTGTTCGCCACACTTCCTTTGTAAGAGATGGCTGCTCGCGCCGCGAGCACTGGACGAAGATCCGTCCGCCGTCCTCGGCAGCGCACGTAGCTCCGAGCTTCACCACACCGACAGCATCATGCGCATCGTTTCGATCACCAGCCCGCTTCTCACGCTTGGCCTCTTGTTTGCAGGTGTGCCCGCCTGGGCTCAACCGGCCGCTGCCGAGGTCACTGACGAAGAACTCACACCCGAAGAGTTGGCCGAAGCGGAAGCCGCGGCCGAAGCCGAGGGTGGTGACGTCGTAGCCGCCGAAGCGCCGCCGGCCGAACCCGCACCTGTCGAGGCGGAAGCCGAGGCGGCCGAAGGTGAACAGGCGATGGAAGGCGAGGGTCTGTGGGAGCCAGGGCAAGAGCCCAACCGCAAAGCTCCCGCTGGCAAGGGCGTCGTCTGGGGACGACTGGTCGACACGCAAGGTGAACCCGCAGTCGAAGCCGAAGTGAAGGTCGCCGGCACCAAGACGCGCGTCTACACGGATCTGGACGGCTACTACCGTCTCGAGCTGCCGACCGGAAAGTACACGCTGGAGCTCTTTTACGAGTTGCACGAGCCAGTCACGCTGCAAGGCGTGAACGCCGCTACCGGCAGAGTGAAGCGGCTGGACGCGACCTTGAAGCCCCAAGCTGGCGCTATCGAAGAGGTCACGATTCAGGACGAAGCGGAAAAGCAGACGGTGGAAGGCCTGGCGTTGGCACGGCAGCGCAGCGTTTCTACGGGCGACGCGGTAGGTCGCGAGGAGATTTCCAAAACCACCGATTCGAATGCCGCCGAAGCAGCCCAGCGCGTCGTGGGTGCCAACATCGTCGGTGGTCGGTTCGTGTACGTGCGCGGCCTTGGCGAGCGCTACTCGAACTCGCTACTCAGTGGCTATCCGCTGCCAAGTCCCGAGCCGGATCGGGCGGCCGTTCCTCTCGACGTCTTTCCTGCGACGATTCTCGACTCGCTGACCATCGCCAAGACGTTCACGCCCGATATGCCAGCAGACTTCGCCGGCGGCTCGGTGCAAATCGAGACGCGCTCGGTCCCGGCAAAGCCGCTCTTCAGCGTCTCGCTCACAGGTGGCATCAATAGCCAGTCGACGTTTCAGAATCGCCTCGACACCGGCAACAGCTCCACCGACTTTCTCGGTTTCGACAGCGGCATGCGCGCGCTGCCGAACTCGGTCCCCAACGACTATCCGCTGCGCTTCGGCACCGAGCGTCCAGACGGCTCCACGGTGAGCCGTGAAGACCTCGCGGGGCCGGGCCGCGACATGAACTCGCCAATGGGGTTGGGCAGTTCGGATACGCCCCCCAATCACGGTTTTACGGTGGTGGGCGGCGACACGATCACTTTCGGCAAGGGCCAGAAATTCGGCTACCTGGCTTCGCTCAACTACGGCCGCAAGTACGAAAAGTACACCAACGCTGTGGTGCGCGAATTCTGGCCGTCGAGCATCGACGAGCGGGGCTTCGCGCCGCTTGTCGACTACCGCATGAATCGCGGCGTCGATCAGGTGCGCTGGGGCGCCTTCGCCAAGGCGACCTACATGCCTTCGGCGAAGCACAAGCTCTCCTTGACCGGCTTACATAGCCAAATGGCCGACGACATCACGAGCTATTGGCAAGGGGCCAACAACGAGATCGCTGGCACGTATGCGGTGGGCCAGAATGATTGGATCGAACGCGGCCTCACCTTCGGAGTGCTGAGCGGGCGACATGAGCTGCCTTCGTTCAACGAGGCGAAGATTGACTGGGATCTGTCGGTTGGCAAGGCGTACCGCAGCGAACCCGATCGTCGCGATACCGTCTATCAGCAGAACACACGTATCCCCAGTCCGGACAATCCGCGCGAACGGACTTCGGGCTGGACCTACGTCAACAAGACCGAGAGCGGGCGCCATTTCTGGGCGGGACAGGACGAAATCTCCAGTGGTGGCAAGCTCGACTGGAGCCAACCCGTATTCAAGGGGCCAACAGAGCTAGCGCTGAAGATGGGCGGCCTCGTGAACTTGAAGAGCCGCACGTTCAGCGCGCGACGCTTTCAGATGTTGCCCGAGGACGCCTTCCGGGGCGATCCCGTGTTCAACTGCCTAGGCGACTCCTATCGCGTCGATTGCCCCAACAACTTGTTTCGCAACGAGTACATCGGCACCTTCATGCGCCTCGACGAGGGATCGCAGCAAGGCGACGCTTACGACGCACTCTTGAACGTCTATGCGGCCTACGCCATGGCCGATTTCGACTTCGGCAAAAAGGTCCGCTTGGCCGTGGGGCCCCGAATCGAGGTCACCGATCAACGCATCGATCCCCGGGCGCCAGCAGGCGGCAACGTCACGATCAGCGGAGCAAACCTCCACGCTGTCGACATCCTGCCCGCGGCATCGTTGGTGTACGATGCAACACGGGAGCTAAAGACGAGGTTGTCGTTCTCTCAGACGTTGGCACGTCCGCAGCTGCGGGAACTCGCTCCCTTTGCGTTCACGGACTATTTCGGCGGACGGACGATTGCGGGCAATCCGAACCTGACTCTCACACGCATCACCAACATCGACGCTCGCGTCGAGTACTGGCCTTCGCTCAGTGAGGTTCTGGCATTCACGACGTTCTACAAGAACCTCAAGGATCCCATCGAGACCATCCTCGAGCCGACGGGTGGGTCACCTCAAGTCACCTACCGAAACTCGCCCGGAGCCGATCTGATCGGCATCGAACTCGAGGCCCGCAAGAACCTGGGATTCCTCGGCTCGATCCTGAACCCCTTCTCGGTCATCACGAACCTGACTCTCGCCTGGTCGCGGACCGAGATCGTGCAGACTGGTCAGAACCTGCTCACGAGCCTTGACCGTCCACTGGTGAATCAGGCGCCTTGGGTGATCAACCTCGCGCTCGACTACGGCAATGAAGTCGGCACGAACGCGCGCCTGGCGTACAATGTCAACGGACCCACGCTGGTCGAGGTTGGCACACTGCTTCTGCCCGACGCCTATCGACAGCCCTTCCATTCGCTCGATTTCAACGTTTCTCAGAAATTCGCCGAGCATTGGGCAATCCGCGGCAGCGTCGAAAACATCACCAACGACGACGTAGTCATTACCCAAGGCGCAGCTCTTCTGGAGCAGAACATCACGCGTCAGTACACACTTGGCACGTTGTTTTCCTTGGGTCTGGGCTACGACCTCTGAGGCCGATGCGAGCACGGGTTCGCACGTAGCCACCCTTTGCCACCGAATCGTTACCTCTGGCCCATCGAGCGTTCACCGAGTGTAGGCAGGGTGCCCCCACCTCCAAGGAGATTCATTTTATGCGTACCCTTTCTAAATTGATCCTGGCTTCGCTGGCGCTTTCGCTTCCCATCACACTCGTTGCGTGTGGCAACGGCGAGCCCACCCCTGATGGCAACGACGGTGGCAGCAACAGCGGCGGCACCGGCAACAACAGCGGCGGCACCGGCAACAACAGCGGCGGCACCGGAAATATAGGCGGTGACACCGGTACCGGCGGAGTGATCGTGATCCCCACAGTTTGCGAATACGAGAAAGCCGGCGGCTTCTGCCTGGACGATTGCCAGGCTACGGCCGGCCCGGGCCCCCGCGTCTTGAACGCTGAGTATGGCGCCTTCACGGCCAACAAGACCTGGATGGACGGCTGGACGAACTGGTCCACGAACACGAGCAACCTGACGGCTGCACAGAAAGCTCTGCCCGCGACGGTCATCGCCGCCGACATCACCGCCGACATCACCTTCACCAGCGACAAGGTGTGGGTCATCAGTGGCACCGTCCACGTGACCAACAACGCCGTGTTGACCATCGAGCCGGGCACGCTGATCAAGGGCGACAACAATCCCCAAGGTACGCTGGTCATCTCGCGTGATGGTCGCATCGAAGCCGAAGGTACGGCTGCGCTGCCCATCGTTTTCACCTCTTCTGCTGTCGATGGCGATCGCGCCAAGGGTCAGTGGGGCGGCCTTGTTCTGCTGGGTCGTGCTTCGAACTTCAGTGGTCTCAACGTGAACATCGAAGGCCTGGCTGCCGATGCTCTCAACAGGCACGGTCCTGGTGACAATGGCGCTACCCCGCCGGTAGCGCTGCCTGCCGACGATGGGCACAATTGCGGCACCGTCAAGTACGTGCGCATCGAGTTTGGTGGCATCGAGCTGGCTGCGGACAGCGAGATCAACGGCCTGACCGTGGGCTCGTGTGGCTCCGACACCGTCATCAGTCACGTTGAAGTCAACACGACACTCGACGACGGCTTCGAGTTCTTTGGCGGCGTGCTCGACGCTGACCATCTGGTGGTGAACAACGCTGGCGACGACATGTTCGACTTCGACACCGGCTGGCGCGGCACGATCGACACGGCCTTTGGTCGTCAGGTCGTTCCGACTACCGATGATCCGAACGGCTTCGAGTGGGATAGCTCCAACGCTGGCGCTTCGGAAACCCCCGGCAACGTGCCGGCAACCAACGCCAAGGCCGTCAACGTGACGCTCTGCGGCACGGGCCAGCTCGGCAAGCCGAACTTCGGCGCTGTTCTTCGCGAGAAGATCACCGGCAGCATCGACAACCTGGCCGTAATGGGTTTCGACGCGGCATTCGACGTGCGTGACAACTTCCTCGCCGGTGGCACGGGTCCTGGCCCCAAGCTCACCATCCAGAACTCGGCTTCCTGGTACCAGGTGGACGGTGTTGCTTACGAAGAGGACGCAACCAAGGTGACCGGAACCGCCGCTTGCAACGCCGAGCCCGACAAGTTCATCTGCAACGACGACCTCGACTTCGACGAGATCCTGTGGTTCGCCGCCGGCGCCGGCAACGTCGACCTCGACGAGTAATCCGACAGCTTCTGCCAAGCAGAGAACCGGAGGTCCCCACCTGGGTCCTCCGGTTCTCTCTTTTTGTGGCTTGCTTCGCGTGCGGCACCTGCGCCCCAAACCCGCGCTTGACCTCGACCGAATTTTGCGCGAAGCCCCTGCCCGATGATCCGCATGGGAAAGCTGCACGCTCGGTTGGGGAATGGTTGTGTCTTGTTGGTGGTGAGTTCACTCGCGCTAGGCGCAGTGGTGGGCTGCGACAACAAAGAAGACGAGAAGCCCAAGGCCGTCGAAACCAAAGAAAAGAAGCCACCGGCGGACCCTTACGCCGACGGCAAGAAGCTGGAGGGCGAGCTCAAGGAATGGCAGAAGCGCTGGAGTGAGTTCGACGAGCTGCCCAGTTGCGAGCCGCTTCTCACCGAGGCCGTAGAGATCGAGGCCTGCAAGACTGCCGCAACGTCGCTCGTCACGCTCAAAGCCGCCGTGGCCAAGCGCGAGCCGATCCCCGTACTGATTCACGCTGCCGGCGAGCTGGCCCTGGCGACCGAGAACGCGCTTGAGTTCTTGCGTGCCGCCATGGAGAAAAAGCAGGCAGCCACGGCTGCAGCCGACACCAAGACCGAAGCCACGGCCAAGCCGACGCCCAAGCCGGGCCCCAAGCCTGACGTCAAGCCGAGCCCGGTCGTGCCGACGGCGGCGGACGCCAAGAAGGAAGCCGCGCCCGAAGACACTGCGATGCTGGCGATGCGCGGCTTCTCGCGCATCAATCGTGCCGCCTTGCGTTTCATGGGCCGCACACTGCAGTTTGGTCCTCTGCCGACGCGCAAGATGGCGTTCGCCGAGCTAGAGAAGCTGAGCCAAGCCAAAAAGTCGTGGCCCGTGCTCGGCCGCACCTTGGCCGATGCTGCGCGCACCGAGACGGATCCCAACCTTTCCAAGCAGCTCAAGGCACTCGCGCCGCGCCTGTCGCGCCGGACGCCGGGTGAACCCGAGGGCATGATGGGTGGTCGCCCGCCGGGTCACCCCGGGCAGCCTCGTCCCCGTCCGCCGGGCATGACGCCGCCTGCTCCGACGCCGCCTGCTCCGGCGCCGGCCGCGCCGCCTGCCGCGCAGACGCCAGCTCCGACGAAGTGAGAATCAACGAGCGTCGCTGCCCACGGCCTCTTCAAGCGTGAGGCCCGCGTCGCGTCGACGTTCCGAAATGCCCTTGGCGATGGCGCCAGGCAACGTAGGGCCCTGGTACACCAGGGCGCTGTAGATCTGGACCAAACTGGCGCCTGCTCGGATGCGGGCCCAGGCGTCGTCTGCGTTCTCGATTCCGCCAGCCGCGATCAGCACCAGCCTTTTGCCAGCGCGGCTGCGCAAGAGGCGCAGCACTTCGAGAGCGCGCTCGCGCAGCGGAGCGCCCGAAAGCCCACCCGCGCCGATGGCCGCGACCTCGTCCTTGGATGACCTAAGCCCGGAGCACGAGATGGTCGTGTTGGTGGCGATGATGCCGTCCAGGCCGAGTTCGAGGGCCAGATCGGCCACGCCCAAGACGTCCTCGTTGCTGAGATCTGGCGCGATCTTGACCAGGAGTGGCACACGACGTTCCGGCACTGCTTCGTCGAGCGCCGTGCGAACTGCGACCAGGATTGGTCGCAGCGAGTCGGCGGCCTGCAAGTCGCGCAGTCCCGGTGTGTTGGGCGACGAGACGTTCACCACCATGTAGTCCGCAAAGCGTCCGAGCAGACGCGCGCTCTTTTCGTAGTCGAGCGGGGCGTCCTCTGCGGGTGTCGCCTTGGTCTTGCCGATGTTGATGCCGAGCACGACGTTGCGGCGCTGGGTCTTGGCCAAGCGCTCGGCGGCATGCGCCGCGCCGTGGTTGTTGAAGCCCATGCGATTGACCAGGGCGCGATCTTTGGGCAAACGAAACAGGCGTGGCTTGGGATTGCCGGGTTGTCCTTCTGCAGTGATCGTTCCCACTTCGACGAAGCCGAAACCCACGGCGCCCAGTGCGCGAAAGATGTCCGCGTCTTTGTCGAAGCCGGCGGCGAGGCCGACGGGCGACGGAAATTCGAGCCCGAGCGCGCGCACGGGAAAATCACGTCGTCGCGCGAAGAACCGAGCCAAAAGCCACAGGGCGCCCGGCAAGAGCTGGGCCAGGCGAAGCCCGCAGACGATCAGTTTGTGAGCGGTTTCCGCGCTGAGCAGGTAAAGAAACGGCCGAAGCAAGCGGTAGAGCACGGGGCCACCTACCACGGCGCCGCGGCGCTTGCGCGCCTGTTCCGCGTCTGGGAAACCTGAGCCAGATGGCTCTTCTCGACGTTGGCTCCGTGGCGCCCGATTTTACTTTGTCGGACGAGAAAGGCGCCTCGCACCGTTTGTCCGAGTTGTGCAAAAACGGGCCCGTGGTCGTCTATTTCTACCCCAAAGACGACACGCCTGGTTGCACGGCGGAAGCCTGTAAGTTTCGTGACGACTACGAAGACTTCACGGGCGCTGGCGCGCAGGTGGTGGGCATCAGCAGCGACGCGGCCGACGCCCACCAGGCCTTCAAAGCCAAGCACAGCCTGCCCTTCACACTGCTCAGCGACCCCGGCGCCGCCGTCGCGCGCTCGTTCGGCGTCAAGAAGCTGCTCGGTCTATTGCCCGGACGCGCGACGTTCGTCATCGATCGCTCGCGCGTCGTCCGCCTCTCCTTTTCGTCGCACATCGACATGCACGCCCACGTCGAGCAGGCACTGACGGCTCTGCGCGCGCTCGCCTGAAATCGATGTGTTCAGCCGGTTTCTCGATGTTCGCCCGGGAAGTCTCCGCGCGGCGGAGGCATCGACGACAGGTGCGCGCGTGGGGTTCTAGACGCCGGCGCTTTCTCCAGTTCGAGCAGACGTCCCAAGAGCTGCTCGAGTCGCGCTTCCAGGTGCGCGACCTGCTCTTGGAGAGCCAAGGTTTGATCGGGCAAGGATGTGAGCGCAGGCGGCTCTTCGACGCGCGCCTGGGCGTGCCAACGGCCATCGATGAATTCGTAGGCTGTGCCGGTCCGAGCCGGCTTCGCGAGCAGCGCGCGTGAATCGCCGAGCACGCCGGGGTCATCGACCAACTCGGCCAAATGCCTGAGGATGGCCTCGGTTCCGAGAACGAAGGAGCTGAGCGGCGAAAACACGTCCCGGTCGATGGGGTGATAGCGCACGACCTCGAGCGCCCAGTCGCGACCATCGTGGACGATGCGGCGAGGCGAAGGGCGGGCCAGCGGGATGTTCGACATGTGTGGATCAGTGGGGGGAAGCGTCGGAGATGCTCACGGCGCCAGCGGGCAAAGGCGTGCAATGGATCGGCGGCTGGGGAGCCGCGGGTGGAACGATGATCACGGCGTCGTATTCACCTGGGCTGCAGACGGGCGCCGCGAAAGAGAGGCGCCTGGGCTCCTGGGTACTCGAGCCGACGGGATCAGGCCCCGGGAACTCGGACGGGGCCAGCGACGCCTGCGCATGTTCCATCCAGCTCACTGAAGGCGGCGGTGGAAGGGCGGTCGGGGCATCCGCCCCGGGCGCGTCATGCCCGGGCGCATCATGCCCGGGCGCATCGGTTATGGGCCCCGCCCAACCCGGTGTCGCTTCGGGCGCAACCAGGGCGCGGATGGTCTGCGTACCCGGTTCGGAGTTCGGCCGTTCACTGGCGAAGACTCGGTCCTGCCGCGGCGGCTCTTCTTCCTTGCTGAAGGTCGGGACGTACGAACTCGAACCGAATGTGAAAGGATCTGGCGCCGAGTAGGGCAGAACCGGGTGTCGATCTTCGGCAAGAGGCGCCGTCGAATGCACGCGGGGGCTTTCGGGACTGGCGAATTTCTCGGCTGGCGCCTCGTCCGCCCACGGCTCGGAGGCCGGCGGCGCCTCGCTGGAAGGGCGAAACATACGCTCCCTCTGCTGAGGCATTTCGTGGAGTCGCGCGAGTCGGCGTGCGCGCTTGAAGCGCACCTTGAGCCAAGTTTGACGGAGTGCGTAGACGCCAAATCCGGTCGCGCAACACAACCCCAACATGCCCAAGGCGCTCTGTAGGCTGAAGAAAAACCACGAGGACGCGCTGGCCACGCCGACGGCCACTGCCGATGACAGCACGAACAGTTCGCTCATCGGATGGGCGGCGCGATGATTGTGAAACTCCGCTTCGCACGCCACGCACCACTCGTCACTGGTTTGATGTAGCGAACAGACACTTGCGCCGCACGCGTGACAGCTCGCACCGAAAGTCGGGCCGTAGCATAGAGCGCAGGGGAAGATCTCGGGGCTCGGATCTTCGTCCAGCGCAGCAGGCTCGATGCTGCGATCGTAGAAATTGGGTTGCTCGCTTTCGGCAAAGAAGCTCTCTTCGACGAAGCGTTCGGGCACGCTGGCGATGCGGGGTGCGTAGAGCGGGGCGATGGGCGCGCTGATAGACGGCTGCTCGTGCGCAGGCGGATCGGAGAACTGGCGCGGTGCGGCCGAGGTCGAAAGCACCAGGCGCTCGGTCGAGGGGCCGCCCGGAGCGGGACTGTCGTAGCGTACTGACGCGGGCTGGCTCGACTCGCGGATGGGAAAGCTCGAAATTTGCGGCACACTGTCTTGCTGCGCACGGTCGAGCGGAACCAAGTCCAGGGTACCGTCGGCACGCCTCGACGCGGGGCTGGGGACGCTGGATGTGGGGCTCGGAGCGGCTGACGGCGGGTTGAGGTTGAGCAGGTCAGGACGCTCCGAAACGAACGGCGCGGGCTCGTAACTCGTGACGGCGATCGTCTCGGTGGGCTCGAGACGCGAGGGCCGCGCCGAGTCGACGAAACTCGCGTAGCTCGGCGGACCCGAAAAACCGCGATCACGAGGCGAGAGCGACGCTGGTACGTTCACCGAGCGCGGCGCGACATCGAAAATGTTCAGTCGACGATTCCTGGTGGCCTCGTGAACGCCCTGTAAATCACGCCACATGGCGGCAATCTGCACCTCCGAGAAGTCCAAGTAGGAGGCTGCTTCGGATTCGGCCAGCTCGTGCGGTCCGGTGCGCCTCTGGTCGTGCTCGAGCAAATGAGCCATCTGATCGGCAAAGCGCAGCGTCTGCACCATGGCCGAGATGTCGAGTCCACGCTGATGCGCCAGCGCCGGCTGGTGATGGAGGGCAATCACTTCGGGGATGGGCGATGGGATGTTCCAACTGGCTAGCACTTGGCCAGCCAAGATCGCGTGATCGAAGCCGAGTAGTTCGCGTTCGGCCAGATACAGCGAGTCGAAGGGGAGTTCGTGCGACTCGACCAACGCCGTGTATTCGGCCTGGCCGTCGTCGAGCATCATCAGCTGCCCGAGATCGTGGAGCAGGCCGATGGTGAACAAATCGTCTTGGGGCAAGCCGAGATGGATAGCCAGGTAGCGGCAGAGCGAAGCCACGAGGGAAGCGTGCTCTTGCTTGCGCCGCGTGATGGGCGAGGGCTTGCCGAAATGGTCGAACAGCGCCGCGCTGGTCGCGATTTGGCGGAGTTTGACTTGGCCCAGCAGCGCCGTGGCGTGGCCCAAGGAGGTGCAGCGGATGCGTAGGCCGTAGCCGGCCGAGTTGACCAGGCGCAGCACGCGCTGCGAAAGGCCGGGATCCATCTCGAGCACACGCACGACTTTGTTGATGTCGGCATCGTCGCTGCGGGTCAGCTGAACGAGTTTCTGCGCGGCGGCGGGGAAGGGACGAGCGCCCATGACCCGACCGGCCATCGCCGCCATGCTGGCGGCTGCGGTTTCGGCGGCTTGCTCGTCGTCGAAGTCGCCAAACCACAGCCCCTCTTGCAGGCTGAAACCAGGCGAGGGCGGACTGGAGGGCGGGCCGAAAGCCTTGGCGCCTTTCACGGCGCCTCCGCCCCCGCCTGCGCTGGTTTGCGATCGAACGTTGCTGTCGTGAAGCGAGTTTGGGTGAGTACGACTTGGGCGCCCTGGCGCGTCGTCGAGTTGACGACGATCGGAGCCATCAAGTTGACGGTGGCGGGTGCTGCTGGGCTGGCGCTCAGCACCACGAGCAGCGCCAACGTCTCGACGTCGTCGAACTCGACGCCCGCAAGCTTGGCGATGTCGGCCATGGGTACGTCGGGATAATCACCATCGACGCGCGCCGCATTGAACAACGGGAAAGCGATCGCGGGCGAGCTGACCGACTGGAGCCAAACGATGTGCTCCGCACTTGGATGCGGAAGCCAGGCAAAGCGAGTTTCCAGCGGGAACCCCACCATGCCGCCCGGCATTTCGATCAGAGTTTCGTCGGGCACTTCGATTTCTCCGAAACGTGTAGTCTGAAGCTTCATACGATCCCTCCGCGAGACAGTTGGCCTCGGATCAAATGGACGGCCTGGGCGTGCAGCTGGCAGGCCCGTTCTCGAGTGATTCCGAGCACGTCTCCGATCTCCATCAGATCGCACTGCTCTTGGTAAAAAAGGCCGAGAACGACCTGGTACTGGTTGGGTAGGGCACGGATGATCCCCTCGATCCGGCCACTGCTGGGTGTCATTGCGGTCATCGACCTGTCTCCCTCGGGCGTGGTGAGTTCCAAACGAACCCAACCCGCTTCTGCAATTCGCTCCATGAGCACCCCGTACCCAGCAAGATCCAGGCCGAGTTCGTCGGCGACTTCCTGCTCATCGGGTACACGGCCGAGACGGTCGGTCAACGTGCCCATGGCTTCGGAAACACGCAGCGACGCACCGCGCAGCTTGCGGGCGGCAGGATCCTGCGTCTTGAGAAATTCGAGTACGGCCAAGCGCACGCGATACGCGGCGTAGTTGTCGAACTCGGGATCGTCCGCTTGCGGTCGCACGTGGAGCGCGGCCACCAATCCAGAGAAACCGGCGCGCACGATGTCGTCGTAGCTCAATCCCGCGGGCAAGGTCTGCGCCGTGCGCAGCGCCACGCGCCGCACGAGCGGCAGGTGCGCTTGGTAGGTGGCGCGGTCGAGCCCGACCGGGCGATCCGGTTCTGGGGCCTGAGGGAGACGGGCGGACTGCATGGGTCAGTGCGAGAGGGCGCGAGAAAGGGCGAGCCGGGTGACGGTTTCTGCGCTGGCGGGCTCGAGGTGCTCGGGTACACGGGGTCCACGGCTGAGGTAGACGATAGGTAAGTCGGCTCCCAACGAGGCTTGAATCATGCCTCCTCCGCCGTCGGTCTCGTCCAGCTTGGTGACCACCAGGCCCGTCGGGCTGACGTGCTCGTAGTGGCAAATCAGGCGCTCGGCGTCGTTGCCGCGCAGCCAGGCCGGCAGCAGCAAGAGCACGTGGGTCGAGCGACGCGCCTTGTGAGCCAACTCCGAGAAGGCCCGCATCGATGCATCTTCGCTCGAACCGACACTGGGCGTGTCGACGAGCAACAGCTCGGCGGGGTTCTGGCTCAACACCTCTTCGAGTTCGCGGGCGGTCTTGGGGGCGAACACGGGCACACCCATGAGCTTGCCGTAGCGCGCCCACTGGTCGGCTGCGCCGACGCGGAAGTGGTCCAAGCTGATTATGGCAACCGAGCGACCGTGCTCGAGGCGAGCCTGCGCTGCCAATTTTGCGAGCGTAGTCGTCTTGCCAACGCCGGTTGGACCCACGCAAGCAATCAGTTCGGGCTTCTGCGATGTGAGTGGATTAGGAGCGACAGGGAGGGCACGCTCGATGCGACTGCCCAGCAATGCGAGCAATTCTGCATCGGTCTTGGCCTTGCCCAAGCGGGCGCCGAGCTGACGGGCGACTTGGCCTTCGATGCCCATGGCGCTGAGCAGACCGAGGGCTCGCTGCTTGGTGGGCAGCTGGGCCTGAACGGCCTCGACCATGGCCCGAAGCTCTGCCAATTGCGCTTCCATCCGCGAAAGAGACATTCCGCCACCGGGCTTGTGGGTTTCGGGAGCGCGGCGCTCCGGGCTCTGCACGCTCGGGCTCGCGACCGAAGCGCGCGAATCGGGGCTGGGGGCCATAGACACTGAACGCTTGGGGCGAGTCGATGTCGCCGGGGTCCTGTTCGTCTCGGGCAAGAGGCCGCTCGAGAAGGGCCAAGCGGAGCGACCCTGCGACGGGGCCGCCTGCACTTCGACACGCATCTGCGGCAAGCCGTTTTCGCCGGCGACGTGCACGTGACGGGTCGGTCCGATCAGAGCCTCGGGTCCGTAGGCTGCGCGAATGGCGACGAGAGCTTCCTTGAGATCTTGCCCGGAAAACGTCTGGTATTGCATGGGTTACCTCGAAACGCGTAGATCGGATCAGGCGGCGACGCCGTGGGAATGAAAAGACAGAGTGCGGAAGGGGCGCACGGGAATGGTGGGATCGAGTTCGCGGAACGACAGCACGGCCAAACGCGGGCTGCGGCGCTCGGCGAAGGCGCGGACGTAGCGACGGATGTCGGGGCTGGTGACGCAGCAGGGCGGGTGACCGGCCTCGACCATCTGCTGCACGGCGCTCTCGAGTTCTTCGCCCAAGAGCCGGGTTTGTTCAGGGTCCAGTGCGCCCCCGGTACCGGCCGCGATGTCGCGCAACGAGCGGCGGAACATCTCTTCGACGGGGCCGTCGAGCACCAGAGCGGCGATACTACCGTTCACGCCGCGGAAGCTGGCGGTGAGCTGACGCGACAGGCGTTGACGCATCGCTTCGGTGAGTTGCTCGGTGTCCTTACTGTTGACGGACAGCTCGCACAGACCTTCCAAGATGGCGCGCAGGTTGCGGACCGGGATGCCTTCGCGCAGCAGGTTGCGCAGGATCTTGAGCACGTCGCCGAGACCGAGCAGATCGGGGATCAGGTCCTCGGTGAGCTTGGGGTGGGTTTTTCCGAAGACGTCGAGCAAGTGACGGAGCTCGGCGCGACCGAGCAGCTCGTGGGCGTGACCGCGGACGAGCTCGGCTAGGTGCGTCGCGATGATGGTGGTCGAGTCCACGGTCGTGTAGCCCAGGGCTTCTGCCATTTCGCGGTCGCGCGGGTGAATCCAGCGTGCCGCGCTGCCGAATGCGGGGTCGCGCGTTGCTTCGCCGGCGATGTCCGGAGCGTTGCCACTCGGGTCGATGGCCAGGACGCGGCCCGAGCGTATTTCGCCGCGCGCGACTTCGGTGCCAAGCAACAAGAAGCGGTAAGCGCCGGGATCGAGTTCCAGGTTGTCGCGAATATGGACGGGCGCGATGACGATCCCCAGATCGAGCGCCACTTGCTTGCGCAGCGACTGGATACGGTCGACGAGGGTGCCGCCCATGCGCGGATCGACGGCCGAGAGCAGTTCGTAGCCCACTTCCAGGCTGAGCATTTCCAGCGGCAGCGAGCCTTCGATGTCTTCCATCGAGCCCGGTTCGACCTGATGGCCGGCCTCTGGCGCCGTCTCTTCTTCTGTCACGACGGGTGCGGGCTTGCGCACGTAGTAGGCGATGCCGCCGGCGAGCAGCAGAAAGGGAATGGCTGGCATGCCCGGCAAGAAGGCCATGACGCCGACGATGCCGGCCGTCAACTGGGCGGCGCGCCGGTTGCCGAGCAACTGGTGCTGCAAGGCGCGGCCGAGCTGATCGCCGGTTGCCGAGCGCGTCACGACGATACCGGCGGCGGTCGAGATCAACAGCGCGGGCATCTGCGACACGAGAGCATCGCCGATCGACAGGATCGAGAAGGTGACGCCCGCTTCGGCGACATCCATGCCGCGACTGACGCCCAAGAGCAGGCCACCCACCAGATTGATGCCCGTGATGAGCAGGCCGGCGATGGCGTCGCCTTTGACGAACTTGCTCGCGCCGTCCATCGCGCCGAAAAAATCCGCTTCGCGCTCGACGTCACGGCGGCGAACGCGGGCGACATCGGCGGTCAGCACACCGGCGTTCATGTCGGCATCGATGGCCATCTGCTTGCCGGGCATGCCGTCCAGGGCGAAGCGAGCTGCAACTTCGGCCACACGGCCCGAGCCCTTGGTGATCACGACGAAGTTGATGACCGCCAAGATCAAAAAGACGATCAGGCCGACGATGACGTTGCCTTCGATCACGAACTTGCCGAAGGTCTCGATCACGTGGCCTGCAGCGCCCGAGCCTTCGTGGCCGCGGAGCAGGATGAGGCGAGTGGTGGCGACGTTCAGGCTGAGTCGCAGCAGGGTGGCGACGAGGATGACGGCCGGAAAAGCGCTGAATTGCAGTGGGCTTTCCATGAACAGGCCGATCAGGAAGACGCCGATCGAAAATGCCAAGCTGAGCGCCAACAGGCCGTCGATCAGGAAGGCCGGTATGGGCAGAACCATCATCATGACGATGCCCACGATGCCGAGCGGAACGATGAGCTCGCTCAGCTTCTCTTTTGCGGCGGGCAGCGGGCCGGACATGCACGAGCCGTTGCGAGAATCGTGCCCAAATTCTGCCGCCCGAATTCAGCTGTTTCTGGCTGAAGTCGCGGCTCCGAGAGGCGCCGTGTCGACGTTTTGACACCCCCTGTCAAAAGGCGCTGAAACGCGCTGGATGGGGGTCAGGCCCGCAGGCCGCGGCGCTTGAGTCGGTAAACGTAGGCGAGCAGCTCGGCCACCGTCTGGAAAAGCTCGACCGGAATGCGCTTGCCCACCTTGACCTGAGCGTGCAGCGCGCGCGCCAACTCACGGGATTCGACGACAGGCACTCCGGCGTCGGCTGCCAACCGCTTGATGTACTGGGCCACCTCATCCAGGCCCTTGGCGATCACCATGGGCGCGCCTTCATCCGGCCGGTAACGCAGGGCCACGGCCACGTGCGTCGGGTTGGCGACGATGACATCCGCGCGCTTCACCTCGATCGCGATGCCCTTTTTGGCGAGTTCCCGGGCGCGCTGCTTCATGCGCCCTTTCATTTGGGGGTCGCCTTCTTGCTGCTCCATCTCGTCTTTGATTTCTTGCCGCGACATCATCAAATCGCGGTGGTTTTTGAACCACGAATAGCCGTAGTCGAGCACCGCCAGCAGAGCCAAGGCCAAGGTGGACCACAGGGCGATGCGCCCCATCATCTCGAGCACCAGGACGAGCGCCGAGGCCATGGGAACTCGCGGCAGGCGCGCCAATTTTCCGAATTCGTCGCGGACGATCGACCAGGTGACCCAGCCAACGACGACGACGCGCCCCAAGGTCAGGAGCGTGTTCACGGCCGCGGTCTTCGGCGAGAAGATTTTGCCGAATTTGCCCATCGGATCGATGCGGTTCCACTTGAGCTCGATCAACGTCCAGTTGAGCCCGACGCCGACCTCGGCCATCGTCATGAGCGAACCAGCTAGTGCCGCCGCAGCCGCCAGCGGCAAGGTGAGCAACAGGAAGATGCGGCCAGTGGCCGGCAGGACCGTCGTCAGACCTTCTCCGCCAGGCGAGCCGAGCGCCACCAGCGTTTGCTGGAGGTAGCCGCGGAAAGCCAGATAGCCGCTTGGCCCGACGGCTCCGAGCAGCAGCAAAACCCCAGCGCTGGCCGCAATCGAGCCCGCATCCTTGCTGCGCGGGATGTTGCCTTCTTCTTTGGCTTTGCGGAGCTTTTCTGGGCTTGGTTCCTCTGTTTTCTCGTTGTCCGAGTCGTCGCTCATGGCAGCTGCTCCGCAAGCGTCTGGATGAGTCGACTGAGCCAGTTTTCGGCCCAGCCCTCGAGCAATTCGAGCTCAAGCAACATGTCCGAAGCGAAGAGCACGAACAAGAGACCACCCACGCCCAGCGTGACGCCGAAGCCGATCGAAAAGATCTGCATGGCCGGAGCCGCACGGGCAACGAAGGCCAAGGCGACCTGCGAGATGAACAAGATGGCAACGATCGGCAGGGCGAGTTTGACGCCGGCCGCAATCATCTCGGAAACCATCATCACGATCGAAGGCGTGAGTGCGATCGGGTTGACCAGACTACCGGCCGGAATGGCTCTAAAACTCTGGAACAACGCCGCCAACAACAGGTGGTGAAGTCCACACGAGAGCGCGACCAAACTGCCGAAATAGCGCAGCAGTTTCGTGAGCACCGTGGCCTGACCGCCGAGTGATGGGTCGAACATCTGGGCGGCGCCCAGGCCCATGATCGGCGCAATCGAGTCGCCGGCGATCTCGGCCACGGCCAGGACGAGGCGGGCGACGAAACCGAGAGAAACGCCGACCGCGAACTCGGCGCCGAGAGCGAGACCGAGCATCAGCGTGCTCTCCTCTCGCATGTCGGCGGCCACGGCCGGTCCGTGGATGAAGAAAGCCAACAAGAGCACCAGTAGGCCGCGCACCCGCAGCGGCAAATGCATCCAAGCCAGGGGAGCTGCGATGATGAGCCCAGCCACACGCGCGCTTTCGAGCATGAAAACCGCCAGCTCGTGGGCTACCCAGAGCTCGAATGTGTTCACTGGACCACTTGAGTGATGCTGATGAACGAGCGGGCTGTGTAGTCCGCCAGGACCTGCAGCGTCCAGGCCCCAAACAGCGCAAAAGTAGCGACGACAGCCAGGAGTTTGGTCACGAAGCTGACGCTGGCCTCGTTGATTTGCGTGGCCGCCTGGAGCACGCCGACGATCAGGCCGACCACGAGGGCGGCAGCAATCATCGGTCCGGCCACGATACCGGTGGTGATGAATGCGCGCCGGAGCATGTCGATGGCACCTTCGGTGGTCATGCGAAACTCCTGAGCAAGGACCCTGCCAAGAGATTCCAACCGTCCACGAGCACGAACAGCAGCAGTTTGATGGGCAAGCTCATCATGCTGGGCGGCACCATCATCATACCCATGCTCATCAGGAGCGAGGCCACGGCCAGATCGACCACTAGGAAGGGCAGCATCACGATCACACCCATCTGGAAGGCCGTGGTCATTTCCGAGATCAAGAACGCGGGCATGGCCATTTTCATGGGCACGTCGTCTGGTGTCTCGGGCAGCGCCTCGTTGGTGAACGAGTAGAAAAGCTCCAGATCTTGCTGTCGCGTCTGGCGCAGCATGAAGCGCTCCACGGGCACGATGCCACGTTTCAGTGCTTCCATTTCCGTGATTTCTTTGGCCTCCAGTGGCTTCCAAGCCACGTCCACGATCTCCGCGGCCACGGGCGCCATGGTGAAGGCGCTGAGAAACAGGGCCAGGCCGATGATCACCTGGCTCGGCGGCGTCTGCATCGCGCCCAACCCCTGACGCACGAGCGACAACACGACGACGATGCGCACGAACGAGGTGACGCTCAGCAGTACGGCGGGGATGAGGGCGGCCGCCCCCAGCATGAGCAGGACCTTGATGGCCGGAGCGATCGAGGCCTCGCCGAGAAGCACCCCTTCGTTCACGAGTGGAGCCCTCGGAAGCGGCGCACGAGCTCACTGGCTTGGCCTTCGGCTTCCCCGAAGGCGTTTTCGCTGCGCGCCGCCGGGGGAGCGGCTTGCTCTCTCACTTGCGTGACGACGGGACCGGCCGCTCGGCGAAGGACCTCGGCGAGGTGGGCGGGCATCTCGTCGTCTTCATCGGCAGCGCGGCGGGCGACTACGGCATGGACGGGGCGCTGGGCGCTCTGGCTGCGGGTGGCCGACTGCAACAGGTCGCGAAACACCTGGCTGGGCTCGTTTGGTGCGGCCTCGGATGCCGGGGTGGACGCCACGGCTCGCGCTTTGGTGGAGGTGAGTGGACCGCCCGAAAGCGCGCCGAGTTCGTCCTTGCCGAATGTGCGAAGGGCGGTGACGCCGTTCTCGCTCACGCCGACCAACAATGCCTCGTGACCCACCGACAATAGGGCGACGCTGGCTTTGGGACCCACCTGCACGGAGCCGAGCACGTGCAGGCGCAACTCCCGCTTGAGTTGGATGGGACCGCTGCGCTTCTTGCGGAAGTAGAGGGCGACTGCGCCGAGGGCTGCGATCAGCCCGAAGGCCATGACGCCGCGGAGAGCGCCGCTGCCACTGTCGGGTGCGGGTGCCCCAGGCGGCGTGCGCGGGGCGCTGCGCAGGTACGCGGGGTGCGTACCGGGAGCCACGGTGGCGATGGGCTTCGCTGCAGCAGATGTAACAGCAGCCGGTGCATCGGCGGGCGCGGCAGCGACTGGATCGTCGGCTGGGCTTGCCTTGACGGGATTGGCGCTGGCGCGGTCCTCGGCACCCGCAACACCCGCGCTGAGTACTAGACCGAGCAGCGTGCTGACGCTGAGCCGGCGAATCACGAGATCTCCTCGAGGGTGTCGGAAACGAGCACCTCGGTGAGGCGCACGCCGTAGCGCTCCCCGATGACCACGGCTTCTCCGCGCGCGATCAAGCGGTTGTTGACGTAGATGTCGAGCGGCTCGCCGCTGACCTTGTCGAGCTCGAGCACACTGCCGGGACCGAGGCGCAGCACCTCGGCGATGCGCATGTTGCGTCGGCCCAACTCGATCGTGACCTCCACGGGGACGTCGAGGACGAAGCTCATGCCGAGCGATGACACCCCCCCTGCCGGTTTCTTGACGCCGCCTGCGCCGGGGCCCGCCTGCGCCGGCGGAAATGCAGAAGGAGAAGGGCTTTCGTCTGAATTGTGGGAGTCAGTCATGGGATCTGACTCCCCTCTATTCAAGACCCGTGCCGAGATACGATCTGCACGGCCAGCTGCCCGCGTGAAGTGACTGGCGCCACCTGGAACTTGCGCACGCCACCGATGGTGAGCGGCACGGGGTTCTCCACCAAGGTCGGTAGCCGCAGGATTTGGCCCACCTGCAGGCCCATCACCCGACGGAGGCCGAGCGAAAGACGCCCGAGCTCGGCGACCAGGGGTACTTCGACGTCGCCCAGCGCTTCGGCGATGCGCGGATCACCACGCACGACATCCGGCTCGTCGCTCTCGCGCACGGCCTCGTCCAGAGCCTCGGCGCTGATGCACAGGATGATCGACGCCGGATCTCCCTCACCCTCGAGGCTGAGTTCGACATAAAGCCCTTCGGCCATCTCGCCTTCGTCTTCGTCTTCGCCGCCGATGGCTTTGCCGCCGCTGACGACCAGTTCGAGTCGGGTTTCCTTGCGGACGGCCTCGACGAGATCTTGGCCCAAACGCTGGGCAATCTTGGCGATCAACACGCGCTGCGCCAAAGTGAGAGTCGCGCCGAGGCTCGCGCCTTCGGACACCTGGGAGTTGCCGAGGCTGCCTTCGAGCACGCGCGCCAGGCAGCGACCGTTCAGCGTGAGCGACGCCCAGGCGTTTCCACCCGGCTCGCTGAGCAGGACCATGTAAGACGGACCACTCTCTGCGGAGGCAGTCTCGCGCGGGTTGCCAATGGCAGGCTCGCCCATCTTCAGGCGAAGACGCTGGCGGAGCAAAAAGGGAAGGGTGCGGCGGGCCCCACGGCCGAAGCTCTCGGCCACCGTCGACAACGCGGCCAGCGCAGCTCGCAGGTGCCGGTGGGAGCCGGTGAGGTCGACGGTGCGGACGGCGCTCTGGCCAAGCCCCCGCTCGTCGGAGCCCGACGACGCGAGGTGAGGGCGTGCGGCGTTCTTCACTGGGCGACCAAATCCGTAATCCAAACGTGTGGAATTCGTTCAGCGCCCATCTGTGCTTGGATGATCTTGGTGAACTCCGTCTGGAGTCCCTCGAATTTGGCGCTATCGACGAGATCCTCGTATTTTTGCTTGCGAACGAAGCCGAGCAAGTGTGCGCGGCCGCGGGCAGTGTAGGCGCGCGATTCGACTTCCAGCTTTTCGTCCTGGCTCTCCAGGGTCACGATGATCTTCACGTGCCGAACCGTGCCTTGATCGTCGTGGACATCCACGACGAGCGGAGGCCAAGCAACGGAAATCGGAGGAGCTTCGTGGACCGGCTCGGCGTGAGCCGCGTCTTTGGGTGCCGCCTGACTTTTCGGCACGAATTTCGGTACGACGTAGAGCCATACGCCGGGTCCGACGGCACCGAGCACCAGGGCGATGATGGCCCACTTGGCGGGGCTACCGCCTTTTTTTTTGGCTCCCGCTGGAGCCTCGTGCTCGGTGTCGTCGTTTTTGGCAGACATGACTCTTACAACGTCAGTTCATCGCGCGAATTAACGCTTGATGTTCATCAGTTCCTGAAGCATCTCGTCGGCGGTCGTGATGGTCTTGGAGTTCGCGCTGAAGGCGCGCTGGTGTTGGATGAGCCCCACGAACTCCTCGGCCAGGTCGACGTTGGAGGCCTCGAGGGAGCCCGCAGTGACCGATGCACGACCACCCGAACCTGCGGTACCCATGGCCGCCTCGCCGCTGTCGCGGGTCTGCATGAACAGGGTGCCACCTGCGCGACCGAGGCCGTCGTTGGAGACGAACTTGGCGACGCCGAGCTGTGCGATCGCGAGCTTTTCACCATTGGTGTAAAGGCCGCGCACGATACCCATACCATCCACCGACACGCCCGCGAACTCTCCGGCTGCGTAGCCGTCCTGATCTTGGGACGAGACGTTGGACTCCTTGGCGAACTGCGTGATGCCGTCGAGACCAGTGCCGCCAGCACCGATGCTGGTACCGAAGTCCATGTCCATCACCTGACCCGCGGTGGCGCCGAGAAAGCTCGCCGTCATGGTGGGGATTGCCGGGGTCAGCGTATCGAGCGCGCCGTCCGT